>WOR8_10000002_pt1 | contig 250946 bp, 206 predicted proteins | sample DeeMarSeWOR38_10_FD_19890 | JGI IMG/M metagenome (IMG submission 19890)
CTTTGCCGGACAATTTCTGATCCGACAATCGCCATACTCACTGATACATTATAAGAACTGATATTTCCAAACATGGGAATTTTTACTCTATCATCACAGACCTCCAGAATATCCCGGCTTATGCCATCAAATTCAGATCCTATAACTAGTGTTAGAGGACCAGTGAGGTTTTTGTGATAAAGCATGTCATCACTTTTTTCAGTGCAGGCAAGAATGTGAATTCCATTATTTTTCAAATATTGAATCGTACTTTTTAAACTTTTTACGCGACAAACGGCAATATGAGCCAAAGCTCCGGCAGAAGTTTTCATAGCCTCCCGATTAATTAATGCGGCCCCTTTAGAAGGAATAATAATGGCATGGAATCCCAATCCTTCAGCTGTTCGTGCAATGGCTCCAAAATTTCTCACATCTGTTATTCTATCCAATAATAATAAAAGGGGCTCTTTACCTTTATGATAGATCTCATGTATGATGTTGTCCAGGGAAGCATAACTGATAGAGGAGATGAATGCTATTATTCCCTGATGGTTTTTCCTGGTAATGCTATTTATTTTATCGATTGGAACTTTATGAATAGGGATACGTAAACGATTGGCATCTTGAAGTAACCTTTTTACAGCATCATTGGTATTATCTTTTCTAACCAATATTTTTTCAATTTCGGTGTTAGATAATAAAGCCTCCTGAATCGAGTGAATGCCAATAATATATTCCTTCTGCAAATCGCTTATCTATTAATTATTCCCCTTCGCCAATTATCAATCGCTTTGAACCATGCATTTTTATACTGCCTGTCCCTGATTAATACGTAATGATTATGTGTAAAAATACTTTTTAAACGAAGAAAGTTAAATACGATAGTTGATGACTGTGTTTTATAATACCATGATTCGGTTTCCCCATTACTATAAGCCTCATCTGGTGGGCCAAAAATAATATAAATCATCCCCATATCGGTTTTCCATCCTGGTTTATAGTTGGTAAAAAGTTCGTTGACGATCTCCACCTGATCAAAATATTTACGAATGAGTCTTCCAGCTTGGTCTTCAGAAGAAGCAAGTTTTAGCCAGAATCTTTCAAATGCTTCCTTCTGATTTTCATTATCCTTTAATTTATCTATTTCCTGTCTGGTGGTTAAGTAAATTACAGGATCAATTATATTCTTCATGGTTGTAAGTTTGGGGAAAAATTTTTCTTCAGATCGAATACTGATGCCGGAAGAGGAAGTTGTATCAGATTGTATAAAATACAATCCTTTTTTCTGTAATACGAAAGGTTCACCAGACCTTACTTGTAATTCCAAATCCACATCCAGGGCTTTACTTACATCTTTATCAATTCGGTACATAGGAGGATCAGCAGCAGAGAAAATGTGATCGTAATGATATATATAAAATATTTGGTCATTTGAACCCGGGCCCTGGATCTGGATACTATCATCAAAATTTATAAATGAATCCAAAATTGGGATATCGCTATTTGATTTAGATATATAGAAATCGGGAGCTGGGTAGGTCATAGTTTCCTTTAATGGGATATCTTTTATGTAGACTATGTCTGACAGAGTATTTTTTAATCGAAGAAATAAAATGTTATTATCAGCCTGGCCGTTTATTTCAAATCGAAAATATTTTTTTTCATCATCTTCTCCTATTCCATGAAGATATGAAGTGAGTGTTCGTGAAACCAGACTGTTATTAACGTTATAATCACTTTTAATTTCATATATAATTGAGAAATTATCATTAAAACCAACGTTCTTTGATATCTCAACCGAGAAGAAAATGATAAATAAGCTGTCTTTTTTTGTTATTTGGTAGGCAATCGGAACATTACTATTTGGTCTGTACCTCATAGCAAGGTTTATATCAGAAAAATCTGTCTGCCCACATACATTCCACGGATTTAATAAAATCAGAACAGCAATAAAAAAAAATATCCGTAAATTCTTATTTACCATTTGTTATATACTTTCGAATTCAGATTATTAGCAGTAAATATCCTAAGTTTGCTATTTATATTCCTAAGATTTATGTCTTTTTTGAAAATAGAATATGACAATTTATAAAACTGAAATCACCTCGGATGATATTCCATCCGATAATCCAATACATCAACGATTGCTTAAACCATATGTTGTGATTTCTGAATGGGTCAATGGAGAACTATTGGAACTCGGGTGTGGCGAAGGAAGAGGTGTTCAACTATTAGCACCCAAAGTCGATTCCTATTTAGCATTTGATAAAATCAAAATTGTGGTTGAAAAATTACAGAGATCCTTTCCGGAGGTGACATTTCAGCAGATGATTTTTCCTCCTCTTACCGGATTGAAAGATAATTCGTTTGATAATATTGTCAGTTTTCAGGTGATTGAGCATATCAAGAATGATGAATTATTTTTGAAAGAAATCTATCGTGTTCTGAAGCCCGGTGGAAAAGCTTATATAACTACTCCCAATAAACTCATGTCGTTAACGCGTAATCCTTGGCATATCAGAGAATATGATGACAAAGAATTACAAAAATTAGCTGGACAAGTATTTGATTACATTGAAATAAAAGGAATAGCAGGAAATCAAAAAGTGATGCAGTATTATGATAAAAATAAAAAATCTGTTGATAAAATACTCAAATATGATATTCTGAATTTACAATACAAATTGCCATCGTTTTTACTTAAGATCCCTTATGAGATTTTGAATCGGTTAAATAGATACAACTTAAAGTCGGCAAATGACGAGCTCGTACTTTCGATATCTCAAAAGGATTATATTTTGAATGATACTCCTGAAGAATCACTCGACCTTTTTGCTATTTTGGTCAAGAAATAAAAAAACCGCTTCATTAAAAGCGGTTTTTCACTGATTTAGATTTTAATTATTATTTCTTTTTATTTTCGTCAACTTCTTCATATTCCACATCCGAAACAGTGCTGCCACCAGAGGTACTACCAGCATCCGAACTCGCTGTATCACCTCCCTGGGATCCTCCGGAAGTTCCTGCATTTTCAGCGCCAGATGCAGCATAAATTTCCTGAGAAGCGCTTTGCCAGGCAGTATTCAATTCATTCATTGCGCTATCGATTGCACCTACATCTTGAGATTTATGTGCTTCTTTCAACTTTTCAAGTGCTGAATTGATAGCCGATTTATTATTATCTGAAAGTTTATCGCCATATTCTTTTAACTGTTTCTCAGTCTGGAATATCAATGAATCAGCGGCGTTAATTTTATCGATTTTTTCACGCTCTTTTTTATCAGATTCAGCATTGGATTTTGCTTCATTTTTCATTTTTTCAATTTCCTGTTCGGTCAGACCGGAAGAAGCTTCAATTCTGATTTTCTGCTCCTTGTTTGTGCCTTTATCTTTTGCAGAAACATTCATGATGCCATTCGCATCTATATCAAAGGTAACTTCAATTTGAGGCACACCTCTCGGGGCAGGGGGAATTCCATCAAGATGGAAACGACCTATTGTACGATTGTCTCTTGCCATCGATCTTTCTCCCTGTAATACATGAATTTCAACGGAGGGCTGATTATCTGCTGCTGTTGAAAATATCTCAGATTTTTTCGACGGGATGGTAGTATTTGATTCAATCAATTTTGTAAATACCCCACCAAGCGTTTCAATACCTAACGAAAGTGGAGTAACATCCAGAAGTAAGACATCTTTTACTTCACCTGTCAATACACCACCCTGAATAGCGGCACCAACAGCTACAACCTCATCAGGGTTTACACCTTTGGAAGGTTTTTTATCGAAAAATTCTTCAACAGTTTGCTGAATTTTCGGGATTCTAGTTGAACCTCCAACGAGTATCACCTCATTGATATCTGCATTGCTCATCCCAGCGTCCTCCATGGCTTTTTTACATGGTCCGATGGTTCTTTGTACCAGATCATCTGTTAATTGTTCAAATTTGGCTCTTGACAGGGATCTGACAAGATGTTTGGGAATACCATCCACCGGCATGATGTATGGCAGATTGATTTCTGTACTTGTTGAACTTGAAAGTTCTATTTTTGCCTTTTCGGATGCCTCTTTTAATCTCTGCAATGCCATAGGATCTTTTCTGAGATCAATTCCTTCATCCTTTTTAAATTCTTCTGCCAACCAGTCAATTATCCTGGAGTCAAAATCATCGCCACCTAAATGAACATCCCCATTGGTGGATTTTACTTCGAAAACACCATCGCCCAATTCAAGGATCGAAATATCAAAAGTTCCCCCGCCTAGATCAAAAACAGCAATTTTTAAATCCTTATTTTTTTTATCCAATCCGTATGCAAGCGATGCAGCTGTGGGCTCATTAATAATTCTCTTCACATCCAATCCGGCAATTTGTCCAGCCTCCTTGGTTGCTTGTCTTTCAGCATCGTTAAAATAAGCCGGAACAGTAATTACTGCTTCAGTTAAAGTTGTGCCCAGATAATCTTCAGCGGTACTTTTCATTTTTTGGAGAACCATAGCTGAAATTTCTTGTGGTGTGTACAATCGATCCCCTATTCTAATCCTTACCGTATCATTATTACCTTTTTCTAGGTTGTAAGATACATTCTTTCTTTCTTCCGTCACCTCAGAATATTTCTTACCCATAAATCGTTTAACAGAAAAAACTGTATTCTTTGGATTGGTAATTGATTGTCTTTTTGCAGGATCCCCTACTTTTCTTTCACCCTTGCCGTCATCGAGAAATGCAACGATAGATGGTGTGGTTCTTCGACCTTCACTGTTCGGAATCACCACCGGTTCGTTACCCTCCATTACCGCAACACATGAGTTTGTTGTACCTAAGTCAATACCTATAATTTTTCCCATTATATTTTAATTTTTTATTTAATCCACAATTATTACAATTTTTAATAACAAGGGTTGTGCCAACCATGTTTTGTGAAATAATTAATGACAGATTGTCATATTTTTATCTCTTTGTAAATATATTCTGCCGAAAATGAAAATTATTTACCCTTTTTATCAATAAGGTCGTAAATACTTAGTAATTCCCTGGCTGCTGTAATTGCAGGGATCTTTCCTGACGCAACTGAAACCTCTTTTTCAGATATAACTTCTTGTATGTCAATTATTTGATAAAATCTACTGGTAAGTATTTCTTTGATGAGATGATGCATCCAGGCCACATTTTGATTTTTCCTTTTTTCCTCAAAAAATCCTTTTTCCTTTGATAGCAAGTGATGTTCCTGGATAATATTCCATATTTCTCTAATTCCCAAATTATTGATCGCAGAACATATTGATACTTTTGGATACCATCCGGATGATCTTGGCGAAAACAGGTGAAGAGCATTCTGATATTCCACTTTGGCCCTGTTCGCCTTCTTCTTGTTTTCACCGTCAGCCTTCGTAATTACAATAGTATCGGCCATTTCCATAATTCCTTTTTTTATACCCTGGAGTTCATCTCCTGCTCCTGCCAACATGAGTAGGAGAAAAAAATCAACCATTTCATTAACTACGGTCTCGGATTGTCCAACGCCAACAGTTTCAATAAATATAACTTCATATCCAGCAGCTTCACAAAGAAACATGCACTCTCTGGTTTTCTGGGCCACGCCACCTAGCGCTGATCCGGATGCAGATGGGCGGATATAAGCAAGCGGATCAACCGACAAAGATTCCATTCTGGTTTTATCTCCCAGGATTGCACCTTTTGAGTGTTGGCTACTTGGATCTACTGTGAGAACGGCCAATTTTTTACCAAGGGAAGTAATATAGGTGCCAAATGACTCAATAAAGGTACTTTTCCCAACTCCAGGCACACCTGTAATCCCGATTCTGATGGATCTGCCTGTATAAGGTATCACTTCCGATAGAACCTGTTCTGCCAGAGCATTATCTTCCGCAAGTGAACTTTCTACCAGGGTGATAGCTTTGCTTAATAGTATTCTGTCTCCGGCAAGAACACCATCAACATAGGTTTTAACAGAGAAGCGTTTCTTACGCATATATGCCATAATTAGCCAAAATTAAACATATTATTATCAGGATGGGATGTTATCACGATTCAAATTATTCTTCTGGAAATCGATCGCCATGAAGCAAATTTTCTAGAATTTTTATTGCAGCCTCAGGAATAATGGTCCCGGGCCCAAACACACCTGCCACACCTCGATCAAACAGAAATTTATAGTCATTGGATGGTATTACTCCTCCAGCTACGACCATAATATCTTGCCGCCCGATTTTTTTAAGTTCTTCAATCAACAGAGGAACTAATGTTTTATGTCCAGCTGCCAGACTTGAGGCCCCTACTATATCTACATCATTTTCAGCCGCCTGTTGGGCAACTTCCACAGGTGTTTGAAATAACGGTCCGACGTCCACATCAAATCCCAAATCTGCAAAAATTGTTGAAATTACTTTGGCGCCACGGTCATGGCCATCCTGTCCCATTTTTGCTACCATGATACGTGGTCTCCGTCCCTCCAATTCAGCAAATTTATCAGACAGTCTTTTGGCTTCTATAAAGTTATCATTATCACCTGCTTCAGCGGAATAAATACCAGAGATTGATTTAATAGTAGCTTTATGTCTGCTAAAAACCTTTTCTATAGCCATCGATATTTCACCGAGTGAAGCCCTTTCTCTGGCCGCATTAATTGCCACATCCAATAAATTACCGTTTCCCGAAGCTGCGCATGCTGTTATGGATTCTAATGCATGAATTACGGCATTTTCATCCCTTTCAGATCGAAGTTTTTTAAGACGTTCGATTTGTGCCTGCCTAACCGATGTATTATCTACTTCTAGAAGCCCAATATTAATTTTATTCTGTTTCTGGTACTTGTTAACGCCGATAATATTATCTTTCCCTGAATCAATCCTGGCCTGTTTTCTAGCTGCTGCTTCCTCAATACGGATCTTGGGTATACCTGTCTCAATAGCCTTGGCCATACCACCTAATTCTTCAATTTCCTGAATATGTTCCCAGGCTTTCCTGACCAGTTCCATGGTGAGATATTCTACATAATATGATCCAGCCCATGGATCAACAGAACGACATATTTCAGTTTCATTCTGAATATATAATTGTGTGTTTCGTGCAATTCTTGCTGAAAAATCAGTGGGTAAGGCAATTGCTTCATCCAATGCATTGGTATGCAGCGACTGTGTATGTCCAAGGACAGCTGCCATGGCTTCGATACAAGTTCTGGCCACATTATTAAATGGATCCTGTTCGGTAAGACTCCATCCGGATGTTTGGCAGTGTGTTCTTAATGACATGGATTTTGGATTTTTGGGATTAAATTGTTTAACAATTTTAGCCCATAGTAATCTTCCAGCTCGCAATTTTGCTATTTCCATAAAATGATTCATCCCAATTGCCCAAAAAAAAGATAAACGTGGTGCAAATTTATCAATGTCTATCCCTGCAGCTATACCTGTTCTTATGTACTCAAGGCCATCTGCCAAAGTGTATGCTAGTTCAATATCAGCTGTCGCGCCCGCTTCCTGCATATGGTAACCACTGATACTGATTGAATTGAATTTAGGCATACGTTTTGAAGTATATTCGAAAATGTCGGCGATAATTTTCATTGAAGGGAGGGGAGGATAGATATATGTGTTCCTGACCATGAATTCTTTTAAAATGTCGTTCTGAATTGTGCCCGTGAGTTTTTCAGGTGACACACCTTGTTCTTCAGCAGCGACAATATAAAATGCCATGATTGGAATTACAGCTCCATTCATAGTCATGGAAACTGACATTTTATCCAATGGTATATCATCAAATAATATTTTCATGTCGAGTATGGAATCGATGGCAACTCCTGCCTTACCTACGTCTCCTACAACTCTCAGATGGTCCGAATCATATCCACGGTGAGTTGCTAAATCAAATGCAATAGATAGTCCCTTTTGTCCTGCTGCAAGATTCCTTCTATAAAATGCATTAGATTCCTCAGCAGTTGAGAAACCAGCATACTGTCGGACTGTCCAAGGACGTGTTACATACATCGTTGAATAAGGGCCCCGTAAAAAGGGAGGTTGGCCAGCAATGAATTTTAAATGTTCGGAATGACGAATATCCTCAGTAGTAAAAAATGAATTTACCGTGATCTTTTCAGGGGTATTCCAGGGGTGATGAATAATATCCTTTTTTGGAAATTGATTTATGGATTTGCGAATGAGGTCAATATTCAAACCGTCAAAACTAGGTTTCATGATGTATTTTTTTATGCTTCTCTGATCTTAAGTTTATTTTGGATATTATATAGTGAGTCAATCAAATTGGTTTTGATGTGAATGAAATCATCAACGCCTGCTGCTATTAATTCGCTCTTTATTTCTTCAGGATTACCAGCCATCACCAACAATCCGACATTATTTGATTTAAACGCTCTGGCATATTCCTTGCCGCTACTAATATAATCCTCATCACTACCACACATTACAACAATGTCCGCTTTACTTTCTATTGCTTTCTCGATCGATTCAAATAGGGTTGAAGAGGGGCTACTTTCTATTATGCTAAATCCAGCAGCCTCAAAAAATCCCATGGCAAATGATGATCTTGTTTTACGCATCACCTGATTTTCTCCAATCAGTGATAGAAAAACTTTGGGACGTTTATTTTCTCCATTTTCCTGAACATACCGATCAGTTTCCAATCGTAATTTTTCGAAGTTGATAGAGGCTCTTGAAACAATAAGTCGTTTTTCTGATAAAGAAAAATCTGGCGATTTGAATTTAATCTCAGATAAATCCATTTTCTCTAATGGATTTGAATATTGATTGGTTCCGACAATCACCTTTCTTCTATCTGCGGCAAGTTCATGTTTTTTATTCCTGGCCTGATTTATTTTTTTTTGTATCAATCCTTTTTTAAATGCTTGATAATATCCACCGGCTGATTCAATTTCTTTAAATATATCAAGACTTTTATTTATCAGTTTGTCAGTCAGTATTTCTAAATAATAGGAACCTGCAACTGGATCTGCAACTTTATCAAAATACGATTCTTCTTTTAACAGACTTGATACATTTCTAGAAATTCTTCTTGAAAAATCATTTGGTTTACTGAATACTTCATCAAAAGGAGTGATAGATATTGAATTTGCACCACCAATTAAAGCAGACATTGCCTCAGTAGTATTTCTCAACATATTTACATATGGATCATATATGGTTTTAGTCCATTGTGAAGTGTTACAATGAATTTTGATATTGCAGCTTTCCGAGGGATCTATTTGATATGTTTCTAATATGTGGTAAAGTAAAACTCTAATGGCTCTAACTTTAGCAATTTCCACAAAATAATTTGTTCCAATTGATACACTAAGTTCAAGATTTTGGATAATCTTTTTCAATGACAACCCTGCCTCAGTCAAATGATCAATATATTCAACCAGAGAGTTCATAATGAAAGCAATTTCCTGTACAGTATTAGCTCCTGAATTCAAAAAATGATCAGCATTAAGTGTCAGGATTTTAAACTCTTTCAGCCGCTCAGTGGAATTGATAAGTGACGTTAATATATCAAAGTCAGTTTTAGTTAATTTTCCAGTTATGGAAAGTTTTTTTATTGGATCAAAGTCTATACCACCTCCAATATTATTGAGGATAGTATCAGCCCGAGCTGATATGAACGTAAGATATTTATGGACGAGTTCTTTTGGGGATGATCTAAATTCAAATTTAATGGGATTTTTATTAGGTAATAACTGATTGAGCAAGACTTCAATATTTACTTTTTTATTTTCAGGTAAAAGAAAATGGATTCCATCGGCTCCCATACGTAAGGCATCATGAGCAAGTGAATTTGATTTCTTTTCATTAAAAACTAAAATTTTTTCAATATTTAACCATTTTCTGGGTCCTACCTGAGGATCCTTCGTATTCAGTAGTAAATTATGGAAACTGTTAAGGTATTTAAGTTTATAAATATCTTCTGCCGTATAAAATGGATCGAGATCAAAACCGTCAGTCACTTTCCACACCAGTTTATTGAAGTCAGCTCCTTTTAAATCTTCGATTACCCCTTCAATCCAATCTTTCTTTGATTTTTGATCAAAATCAGAAAATAAGAGATCACTTTTTGAGTTCCTGTTCATGCGTGTATTTACCTGGAGTTAAGTATAAAAAAATTGTAACACTCCGGGGTGTTTTTAATTGGAATTTAGTTAAAAAGTAACATAAATGCTATATTTGAAAGTATTACAAATCTACCTTTAATCACACCCGGTCCCGTATGATCTGAATCAACGGAATAGATGACTAAAATCATCTTTTTTATTTGATATAAAATTGCATTTTAGGTTAAAAATTTATTAAACTTATATTTCATTACATGAGCCTGATTTCTGTTGGGTTCATATTTTTTTCTTATAGTTTTTTTAATCAATTTTGTCACCCTTTTCCGGGAAGTAGGGTTTGTAATCTATAAAAATAATTGAGGATAAATGATATTAGATCATCTGCAAGTTTGGGGAAATTGTCTTAAATCAATCAGGGAAGCTGTTGGTGATCAGGCATATAATACCTGGTTTGAACCTATTATTCCTTTAAAACTTGAAGATAAAGTATTAACCATTCAGGTTCCGAGCCAATTTTTTTATGAATGGCTTGAAGAACATTATGTATATATTCTTCGGGAAGTAATCAATCATCAACTGGGTATTGAGGGCAAACTTGAATATTCAATTGTAATTGATAGGGGGGATAATGATTCAAAACCATTTACAATAAATATACCTACATCGAAAAGACCCGATATTAAATCAAAAAAAGAGGATAATAATGGACAATTTCAGGATATAAAAGATATTTTTAAATACGATTTTCAGTTAAACCGTAATTATACTTTTGATACATTCATAGAGGGAGATTGTAATCGTCTGGCGAGATCTGCAGGATATGCTGTAGCACAACGACCAGGAATTACATCCTTTAATCCTTTAATGGTTTATGGCGGTGTTGGCTTAGGTAAAACACATCTTGCACAGGCAATAGGCAATGAGATTCTCGAACATATTCCAGGGAAAGCAGTAATATATGTTCCGGCCGAAAAATTTACACAGCAATTTATAGAATCAGTTAAAATTAACAAGATTCAGGAATTTCAGAATTTTTATAATAAAATAGATATTTTGATACTCGATGATGTGCAATTTTTATCTGGAAGGGAAAAAACACAAGAAATTTTCTTCCATATTTTCAATCATTTACATCAGCTGGGGAAGCAGATCATTATGACCAGTGATTGTCCTCCCAAAGACCTTAAAGGTTTGGAAGAACGATTATTATCGAGGTTTAAATGGGGGTTAACAGCTGATCTGCAACAACCGGATTTCGAAACAAGGATTGCTATCATCCATAGAAAAATGCAGGCGGATGGAATTCATATTCCTGAGAATGTACTAGAATATTTAGCTTATAGCGTGGATACCAATATCCGAGAGCTCGAAGGAGTACTGATTTCGCTGATAGCTCATGCTTCACTCATGAAAAAAGACATCGATCTTGAACTGGCTAAACATACGTTAAAAACCATTGTCCATGATATAGATACAGAAGTGAGCATTGATTATATTCAGAAAACAGTCGCAGAGTATTACCATCTGAAAACCGAAGATCTAAAAGATAAAACCAGGAAAAAAGAAGTAGTAATAGCTCGTCAACTGGCCATGTATTTCTCAAAGGAATATACAAATCATTCCTTAAAATCCATCGGTTATCATTTTGGTGGCAGGGACCATAGTACTGTTATTCATGCCGTTCAAACTGTTAATGATATGTATGATGTAGATAATCGGTTCAGATCTTCGGTAGACGAATTAAAAAAGAAGTTGAAAATGAAATCAGTTTAGAAGAAATAGGAATAATATCCCTTAACTCCTTCACGATTGACACCTTCGATATAAACTCTTCCCCTGATTTTTACTAGAATATCTGCTAACGTTTCAGGATCTTCGATGGGAATTTTGTTGATATAAGTTATGGTGAAACCTTCTTCAATATTTAATCTTTTTATGAATCCACTTCTGATTTTGGTAATTCTGACACCATGAGAAATATTCAGTAAATCTTTTTCTACTTTAGGTACAATTTCAAAATCAGCTCCCAGGCTTCGGGATGTAAATACTTCACGTCTGAGAATTTCTGTAGTACCCTCTGCATTTGTTAGTATTACCTGGGATTTTTTAATATCTCCATTTCTCTTAAATGTAATATCAATCCTGTCTCCAGGAGAATGATAACTGATGATCTCTTCGAATTCACCTTTTGTATTGATTTCATCCTCATCAATTCCTATGATGATATCTCCATTCCGAATACCTGCTTTGGCTGCAGCACCTTCTTCCTGAATTTTATGGACTAATACACCATTCCAATCCCTTAAATCTAATTCTTCACCGATCTTTTGGTCAATATCAATCATTTCAGCCCCAAAATATGATTTCTGTACCTCACCATGTTTGATCAGATCTTCAACAATCTTGGAAACAATATCAACTGGGACTGCAAATCCATATCCAGCATATGTTCCAGTTTTTGATAGTATGGCAGTATTTATTCCTACCAATTCACCATCTACATTTACCAATGCACCACCGCTGTTACCAGGATTGATAGCCGCATCTGTCTGTATAAATGATTCAATCGGAAAATTAGTTTTTAGAATATTAATTTGACGACCCTTTGCACTTACAATTCCAGCTGTTACTGTTGAAGTGAGGTTAAATGGATTACCAACAGCCAATACCCATTCTCCTACTTCGAGACGTCGGGCACTTCCAATTTTTATGGTAGGTAGATTATTCGTATTAATTTTCAAAACGGCTAAGTCGGTTGAAGGGTCTGTACCAATCAATTTTGCTTCATATGTTCTTTTTTCATGAATCACCTCAATTAAATCAGCATTTTCAATCACATGGTTGTTGGTAACGATATAACCATCTGATGTAAATATGACACCTGATCCTGTACTGATATAACTTTGGCTTACACGATCACCAAAAAACCATTCATACCATGTATTACTGATTACTCTTTCTGTTATGGTTTTAATATAAACAACACTAGGTGTACTTTCCCTGGAGGCTTTTGCAAACGCTTCGTTCATTTCATCGATGTTTTCAAAATCGATTTTTTTACTATTATAGGAAGTTAGGGACTGTTGATCTGAAGTGACTGGATTATCATTTTTGTTCAAAACAAAGCTTGTGGATTGTTCTTTAGAAGTTAATGATTCTAAATTCAGAAAATGTATATAGGTTGCAGCACCCAACAAACCTGCGATAAATCCAGAAATGATAAAGGCCAATATTTTTTTCATTTTCTAAAAGTTTATTATATCAATACAAAAAGTATGCATCTTTGAATCTATATCTATTTTGCAGTAAATTACCGACACAATGTCGCTTATTTATTAGCTTTGCATGTCATGGGTGTCAGATCGTTATTAAGCAAGCCATTTGCAACATACATCATTTCAAAACAGCGTCGTTGGTCTACTCGTCCTGAATATTTCCAGGCGCAACAACTACAAGGGCTGATATCCTCTGCAAAGAACACCTTGTTTGGTCGAGATCATGATTTCTCAGGTATATTTAATTACGAAGATTTTAAAAAACGGGTTCCCATACGTGATTATGAAGGCCTTTCGGATTACATAAAAAAGATAATCGCAGGAGAAAGAAATGTTCTTTGGCCTGGAATACCAGTATATTTTGCCAAAACTTCCGGTACAACAAGCGGCACTAAATATATCCCGATCACAAAGGAATCCATACCTAATCATATAGCTGGTGCAAGAGATGCCTTATTGAACTACATTGAAGAAACCGGGAATGCCGCTTTTGTAGATGGTAAACTGATATTTTTATCCGGAAGTCCCATACTTGAGGAAAAGAATGGAATAAAAACAGGGCGGCTCTCAGGAATTGTCAATCATCATGTACCCGCCTACCTGAGATCCAATCAATTGCCTTCCTATCAGACCAACTGTATTGAAGACTGGGAATTGAAAGTTGACCGGATCATAGATGAAACATTAAAAGAAAATATGACTTTAATATCCGGCATACCACCTTGGGTACAAATGTATTTTGATCGTATCATCAAAAAAACCGGTAAAAAAATTAAAGACGTTTTCCCGAATTTTTCAGTATTCGTATATGGCGGCGTAAATTTTGAACCTTATAAAGCGAAATTATTTGAATCTATTGGAAAAAAAATTGATTCTATAGAAACTTATCCTGCTTCCGAGGGATTTGTTGCATTTCAAGATATACAGGATGATCCCGGATTACTTATTTTATTAAACTCTGGGATCTTTTATGAGTTTATTCCGGCAGATGAATATTTCACCGATAATCCGACTCGTTTGAAAATCAATCAGGTAGAAATGGGAATTAATTACGCAGTAGTCATAAATAGTAATGCCGGATTATGGGGGTATTCGTTAGGGGATACAGTCAAATTTATATCCAAGGATCCATATCGACTAGTGGTGACCGGAAGGATTAAACATTTTATTTCGGCCTTTGGTGAGCATGTAATTGGTGAGGAAGTAGAAAAAGCTATGAATAAGGCAATGCAGCAATTCTCAGAAGTCGAACTGGTTGAATTTACTGTAGCTCCCCAGGTGACACCCAAGAAAGGATTACCTTTGCACGAATGGTATGTTGAATTTGCGAAACATCCAGGCAATATTGAATCATTTGAAAAAATCATTGATGATGAACTACAAAAACTGAATTCGTATTATTATGACCTGGTTTCCGGGGGCATTTTAAGTTCCCTGAAGATCAAGAGGCTTGCCAAGGGGGCATTTCAGGATTATATGAAATCTCAGGGAAAGCTGGGTGGGCAAAATAAAGTTCCTCGTTTGTCAAATGGAAGAGAAATTGTAGATCTACTTGATAAGTACGTTATTTAAAAGATTATTACATAAATCAGGATATCTAAGTTAACCGTTGGAACAAGAACAAAAACAAATTGCAGTATTAGGATCAACTGGCTCAATTGGAACACAGGTACTGGAAGTAGTTAGATCCAAGCAAAAATTTCTGAATATAGAGGTGCTTACAGCAAATAATAATGCCGACCTCCTTATCAAACAGGCGCTAGAATTCAAACCAAATGTAGTGGTCATCGCTAATGATATATTTTATCATAAAGTAAATAACGCTTTATTCTCTCATGGAATCAAAGTATATGCGGGCCATGAAGCCATTGCTTCAGTAGTTGAAATGAAACAAATAGATATAGTTTTTACAGCTATGGTTGGATTTTCGGGATTGAGACCCACCATCAAAGCTATTGAAGCAGGTAAACAAATTGCCTTATCAAACAAGGAAACCCTGGTAGTAGCAGGAGAATATATTACAAACATTGCATTGGAAAAAGGAGTGAATATAATTCCAGTCGATTCAGAACATTCTGCTATCTATCAATGTATGATTGGTGAATTTCATAACAAGATTGAAAGGATTATACTGACAGCATCTGGCGGCCCATTTCGTGGCAAAAAAAGAGATGAATTAATAACTGTAACAAAAAATGAAGCTTTGAACCATCCCAATTGGAGTATGGGAGCTAAAATAACAATCGATTCTGCCACGTTGATGAATAAAGGCCTGGAAGTGATTGAGGCGAAGTGGTTATTTGGAGTAAATGAAAAGCAGATAGATGTGGTCATTCATCCACAGTCCATAATTCATTCGATGGTTGAATTTGAAGATGGGTCGATCAAAGCACAATTAGGAGTACCCGATATGCGAATTCCGATACAATTTGCATTATCTTATCCAGATCGTTGGAATTCTGACTTCCCAAGGTATAGTTTTGTAGATAATCCGGTTTTAAATTTTGAAAAGCCAGACACTGATACTTTTCGTAACCTGGCCCTTGCCTATGAGGCCTTAAAAAAAGGAGGCAGTATGCCATGTATCATTAATGCGGCAAATGAAGTAGCAGTAGAAGGTTTTTTGAATGATAAAATTCGATTTTTAGAAATATCGGATGTAATCGAAGCCTGCATGGCTAAAATTCCGTATATAAATCAACCGGATTATGAAGATTATTTTATAATTGATAAAGAAACAAGAATTAAAGCACAAGAAATTATTAGCTGATGGATGTACTTATTATGGCAGCCCAAATGATATTGGGCATATCCATTTTAGTTGGATTACATGAACTGGGTCACTTACTAGCCGCCAAATTATTTGGTATGAGAGTAGAACAGTATTCGATTGGATTCCCTCCAAGAATTTTCAAGTTTAAATATGGTGAAACCATATATTCAATCGGTGCCATTCCACTGGGTGGATATGTTAAGATAGCAGGGATGATCGACGAATCGCTTGATTTGAAAACTATGTCGGAAGAACCTAAGCCATGGGAATTCAGGGCAAAACCTGCGTGGCAAAGATTGATTGTGATGATGGGAGGAATAATAGTCAATGTTCTTACAGGCATTCTTATTTTCATTATTATGGTATATTCTTTTGGCGAAACTTATATACCTAAAAATGAACTTAATAATTATGGAATTGTTGCTCATCCGTTGGCACAGGAAATAGGATTACGAACAGGAGATAAAGTTTTGAAAGTAAACGGTAAAGATTACAAAAAGTATACTGATTTAAGAAGTCCTGATGTATTGCTGGAAGATGACGCTTATTATACAGTTGAAAGAAATGGTGAAATACTGGATATTGCCATCCCAACCAATCTCATTGAGCGGCTTAGCGCATCCGGAAAGAATAAAGATACCCGTTTTATAGATCCTATTTATCCATTTAAAATTGACAGAATTTCAAAAGGATCGGGTGCCGACAAAGCTGGCCTCTTACAGGGAGATCGTATTTTAAGTATTGAAGGACAACCTATTCATTTTTTTCATGAATATCAAATGATTCTGGATACGATGAATATAGTTCCGGACGAAATGAACAATCGTTTTGTGAATGTTACAATTGACCGAAATGGACAAACATTAAATCTTAATGTTCAGATAGCCGAAGATAATACTATGGGTTTCTATCATGAAGCATTAATTCATTATGCAACTGATGAATATTCTTTTGCGCAGTCCATTCCAAAAGGAACCCAAGAGGCTTTTAATATTGTATTTGTCAATATCAAGGCCTTTGGAAAAATATTTTCAGGAGAGTTGGATTTTTCAAAATCAGTTTCAGGCCCGATTGGGATCGCCAAAACGTTTGGGGGACAATGGAACTGGTTAAGATTCTGGAACCTGGTTGGCTTACTATCGATGATACTGGCATTTATGAACTTCCTTCCTATACCTGCCCTTGATGGAGGTCATGTAATGTTTCTTACATTTGAAATAATATCGGGCCATAAACCTTCTGATAAGTTTATGGAAGCTGCTCAAAAAGTCGGAATGGTTATCTTGTTATCGTTGATGGTGTTTATCATTTTCAATGATATATTCAAAGAGATTCTCTAATAAAAAGAGTTCTATATTTAGCCTTTACCTTCTAAAGCATTTAATTAATTTTTTTCTTTTTAATATGATCCAGTTTTCCTCGCTGATATTATATTAAAATGTAAAAGCTGCTAAATTGAGGATACATTATGCCATGATATTGCATAACGGGATTGATGCTTTACTGTTAAAAAATAAAGGTACAAAAATCAAAAACTGATGAATGTACTTGTTATGGCTGCCCAGATGATTCTTGGCCTTTCTTTTTTGGTTGGTGTCCATGAAATGGGTCACTTGCTGGCAGCCAAACTGTTTGGCATGAGAGTAGAACAGTATTCGATTGGTTTCCCTCCAAGAATTTTCAAGTTTAAATATGGTGAAACCGTATATTCAATCGGTGCCATTCCACTGGGTGGATATGTTAAGATAGCGGGGATGATCGATGAATCGCTTGATTTTAAAACTATATCGGAAGAACCTAAACCATGGGAATTCAGGGCAAAACCTGCGTGGCAAAGATTAATTGTGATGATGGCAGGAATAATAGTTAATGTCCTTACAGGTATTCTTATTTTCATCATTATTGTATATTCTTTTGGCGAGACCTATATACCTAAAAATGAAATCAATAAATATGGTATAGTTGCCCATGAGTTGGCACTGGAAACAGGCTTGCGAACCGGTGATAAAATTATTCTAGTCAACGGGCATGACTATAAAAAATTATCAGATCTGACCGGCGGCGAGTTTTTGCTCGAAGATAGCGTTTGCTATACAGTCGACCGGAATGGAGAAATAATTGAAATACCTATTTCCAGAAATATTATTCAAAAATTAATTCAACATGACATAAATCCTTATGTCAGTTATATTTATCCGAATAGCAAATATACGATTGGTCAAATTTCCAAAGGATCAGTTGCAGAAAAAGCCAGTTTGATCCCGGGAGACCGGATTATCAGTATAAATGGAAGGAGGTTATTTATCTGGATCAATTTTATACAGTTCTGGAGGAAATAAAAGAGCAGGTTGCTGATGTTCAGGTCGAAAGAAATGAAAATATAAAAAACCTGCAAATTCAAATCCTGGAGGAAGGTTCATTAGTATTTCGTGTGGTTCCTCAACTTAATTATGTAACTGATGAATATTCATTTTTACTATCTATTCCAAAGGGTACTAAAATAGCTTTGAGCATTGTTTTTGTTAGCATCCGCGCGTAAAGTAAAATATTTTCTGGCAATCTAAATTTCACCGATTCTGTGATTGGTCCGATTGGAATTGCAAAATATTTTGGTGGTCAATGGGAGTGGGAAAGATTCTGGAATTTGGTTGGTTTATTATCAATGATACTGGCATTTATGAATTTTCTACCTATTCCTGCCCTTGACGGAGGCCATGTTTTGTTTATTGCAATTGAAATAATATCGGGCCGTAAACCTTCCGATAAGTTTGTGAACGTAGCTCAAAAAGCAGGAATGGTAGTATTATTAATGGTATTAATTATTTTTTTTGATATTATTAGGCAGGTAGGCTAAATACACTTTTTACCAGTCAGAAGAATCTTCCATTTGTTCAAGCATTCTCATTTCTTCCAATTCCTTCATACTCGGTCGATAAAGTTCAAACTCAACCCGGCGGTTTAGTTGCCTGTCTTGATCGGTTTGTTCCTGAACAATCGGCATGGCGCTTCCATATCCTTCAGCTTCTATACGTGCCCGGGATACATTCCCAAAATAAACCATATATTCCAGGATGGCTTCGGCTCTTCTTTTGGATAAGTCCAGATTATAATCCGGTGTTCCAAAGGAATCGGTATGACCGGATATACGAAGTTTAAAATCAGGATTATCAAGCAGGAATATGGCCACCTTATCAAGATCATAAAACATAGACGGTTTAAGTTCAGCACTTTCCAGATCGAATTCAATCGATTCAAATTCCATCCTCGACGAAATGGATTCTGTATATTTATTGATTTCCATATTTCCAACAAGCGTAAAAAACTCTTCAATTCTGAAGAATTCACTACTTTGAATGATCAACAGATACTTGTTATTATTGATAAGATTGAATTCAAATGTTCCGCCTGAACTGAGTTTTCTTGGGGCTACTTCAATTCCATTATCCAGATCAATTACCGTTACAATGCCTGAAGTAAAAGGGTCATTGGTCTCAATATCAAATACCGATCCTCTTAAAACTGTGGTAGCATCAGGTTGGGCTTCCATGGGTAGCGGGAAAGAATACAGATCCAGATTGGCCATGTCATTTTCGATGCTTTTTGCATAAAAAAGATTTTTAGAGTTGGCATCTATGGTAAAATAAAATTCTGAACCCTCGCCATTTATTAATGGTCCGATATTTTTGGGATCGCCCCAGAAACGTCCATGTCGATAAGCTTTATAAATATCGAATTCACCGAAATTAAGCAGATGACCATTGGAACTGAAATATAGCACATCATAGATAGGATGATAAAACGGACTCACCTCATTATTCCTCGTGTTAATGAAGGGACCGGCATTTTGCGCTTCCTGCCATCTGCCTTTGTTATCTTGAAAGGTGAAATAAATATCAGAAAGACCAAATCCTCCAATTCGGTCCGATGCAAAATAGAGCGTATCGCCAGAGTGGGATAAAGAGGGATGTGAATCCCATGCATTACTGTTGATATGTGTTCCAAGATTTTGAATGTTGCCCCAGGAGCCATCTTCCTGAATTTCTGCAATAAAAAGATCACAATTACCATAAGTATCCGGGGCATCGCACCGGGAGAAAAACAGGGTCTTGCCATCTTTACTGATACATGCCGAACCTTCATTAAAAATGGAGTTCACTTCAGTCAAGGGAATAGCTTCAGTCCATCCATAATCATCCTTGTGTGCGAAAAACAGATCTTCATTTCTTCTCACATCCAGGGCTACTTCATAATCATTCCGCTTTGAAGTGAATATGAGAACGGAATCATTAATATTAAGAGACGGGCCATAATCTGAATATTTTGAATTTACCAGATGTCCCATATTCAAGAGTACTCCTCTGGGTGGTAGCAATGTATCAACCTCCTTTCTGTAGTCTACCAGTTCATAATAGTAATCAATGGATAAATATTGATTTTTAAGATCTCCGGCAATGGAATCAAAATGTTGTTGAATGGTATGAATATCTATATCCTGTCGATGATGTTTCAATACCAATTTGAATAATTCAATGGATTCTTTCTTTTTCCCTAATTGCTCCGAAAGAGTTGCCAATTCCCATAGTAATTGTGTTTCCTTGTAAAAATTCTGAATCCCGAAATTTGAGACATACTCGCTCAAGGATTCATACCATGGATCTAAACTGCCAGCCGCTCGATTTTTTTCGAGCGTTTGTAATTTTTTCTTATTGTAATAATATGGGACTTTATTGATATTGACAAAATCAATAAATGGCTCAGTTGTAAAACTGGGTAGATTCCTAATGATTGTCGAGTCATTACTGACATCCAATTGGTTCTGGCAAAAACCAAGCTGCCAAAAGCATGTCAAAATTACAATAAAGTAAAAAGTCTGCTGTTTGATTCGCATGATCTTTAGAATCCTGAAAAATCCCTACTTTAACGTGAAAATCGCAATAATTGTTGTAAATTTAATCATAACATCCGGGATTATTTTTTTTGTTCTTCACTTTGGCACAAGTATTGACAAATTATATAGGTTTCTAAAATAGATCGATAAATTATTATAATGACATTATGTCACTGGAAGGGATTATATATGGGATTTAATGCAAATATGTTACTTACTTCACTTGGACTTTCTAATTATGGTGATGAAGACTCGACTGAATTTGTTCAGTTGATTACACCAGACGATGATGAAGGATTAAAAGAAGATTCTCTAAATGATGAATTACCGATACTACCCATAAAAAATACGGTATTATTCCCGGGAGTTGTCATCCCTATTACAGTGGGAAGACAAAAATCTATAAAACTTGTTAAGAAAGCATACCGAACCGACCGTATTATAGGTGTAGTAGCTCAGAAGAATATGAAAATTGAAGACCCTGGATTGAAGGATATTTATAAAACTGGTACAGTCGCACGAATTTTAAAACTGATTGTTTTACCTGATGGGAATACAACCATAATTATCCAGGGTAAACAAAGATTTGAAATAAATCAAATAATTCAACATGAGCCGTATCTAATAGCTAAAATTCTGCAATTGGAAGAGATTTTTCCTGACAGAAATAAAAAGCAGACCAAGGCGATTCTGGAATCAATAAAGGATACGGCCATAAAGATTATGAGTCTTAATCCGGAAATTCCACAGGAAGCACAGGTTGCTTTGGATAATATTGATAACCCAAATTTTCTTACCCACTTTCTAAGTTCAAATATCAATGCTGATGTTAAAGATAAGCAGCGATTGCTGGAAATTAATGATGGTTTGAAAAGGGCTTCAACCTTACTGGAATATCTTTTAAAGGATCTGCAGATGCTTGAACTAAAGCAAGAGATTCAGAAAAAGGTCAATTCAGATATTGATCAGCAACAGCGGGATTACTATCTGAGGCAACAAATGAAGGTATTACAGGATGAACTTGGACATGAAGGTCCGGATCATGAGATTAATAGTCTTCGGGAAAGAGCTATGAAAAAGGACTGGCCGGTACATGTAATGGAACATTTTAACAAGGAATTAGATAAGATCAGGAGAATGAACCCTGCTTCCGCGGAATTCCCAGTTGCCATGAATTATGTAGAATTTATGGTGGATCTGCCTTGGAGTGAAATTACAATGGATAATTTCGACCTTAACCGGGCAAAAAGTATTTTAGACAAAGACCATTACGGACTTGAAAAAGTAAAGGATCGTATTCTGGAATACCTCGCTGTACTTAAATTGAAAAGTGATTTGAAAGGTCCGATACTTTGCTTATATGGACCTCCTGGTGTGGGTAAGACTTCGCTTGGAAAATCGATTGCCAAATCGTTAAATAGAAAATACATCCGGATGTCACTAGGTGGAGTTCATGACGAGGCTGAAATTCGTGGCCATCGTAAAACCTATGTGGGAGCCATGCCAGGTAAAATCATTCAGAACATAAAAAAGTCCAAAACCTCGAATCCGGTTTATGTACTTGACGAAATCGATAAGGTGAGTTCTGATTTTAGGGGGGATCCCTCCTCAGCTTTACTGGAAGTGCTTGATCCTGAGCAAAACAATACCTTTGTTGATAACTATCTCGAAGTGGAATATGATCTCTCGAAAGTTTTGTTTATTGCTACTGCCAATACACTTGATACGGTTAATCCTGCACTTCGTGACCGAATGGAAGTTATCGAGATCAATGGATATACACTGGAAGAAAAAGTAATGATAGCCAAAAGGCATCTTATTCCAAAACAACGTATCGAACATGGTCTGAAAGCAACCGATGTTCAATTCACAAAAGGAGCTATTGTGAAATTAATTGAAGGATATACACGAGAATCAGGTGTTAGAAATCTTGAGCGTAATATAGGTTCGGTGATCAGGACCATTGCTAAATCAGTAGCCATGGAGGAAGACTATGATAAAACTATTACCCCCAGAAAAGTGGTCGAAATATTAGGTTCTGAAAAATATGAGAAAGAATTATATCAGGACAATAATTTAGCCGGTGTAGTAACAGGATTAGCATGGACACAGGTTGGAGGTGAAATATTATTTATTGAATCCAGCCTTAGCCGTGGAAGTGGAAAACTAACCTTAAGTGGACAACTTGGAGATATAATGAAGGAATCTGCTATGGCCGCATTATCTTATCTGAGGTCGAACTCGGGTAAACTTGGAATTAACCATAAAGTATTTGAGAAATACGATTTGCATATCCATGTTCCGGCAGGAGCAGTTCCAAAAGATGGCCCCTCCGCTGGAATTACCATATTCACTTCACTGGCCTCAGTTTTTACACAGAGAAAAGTTCAAGATAAGATTGCCATGACAGGAGAAATTACATTGAGAGGTAAAGTGCTTCCCGTTGGTGGGATAAAAGAAAAAATCCTTGCAGCCCGGCGATCTGGTATAAAAGATATTATACTAAGCTCAAGAAATAGAAAAGATATTGAAGAAATAGATGAAATATATATCAAAGATCTTCATATACATTACATAAACCATGTTGATGAAGTTTTGAAAATTGCGCTGCTGGATGAGAAAGTGCCTGAACCTATGGAATTAGTTTTCGAATAAAAAAGAAGATTGAAGCGTTTTTACATAACGATAATATGTTTATTGTTTTATCAGTTAACCTTTGGACAGTTGGGTGGAAGAAGAAGTTTTGAATTCCTAAATGTGCCGTCGGATACCAGGATAGCATCAATGGGTGGGATTCATGTTTCGTTATCAGATTGGGATCCTAATATGATATTTTCAAATCCTGCCTCATTAAATCCTGATATGTATGGCCATGTGTCTTTTAATCATGCGTTTTATTATGCGAATATTAATATCAGTAGACTGGTATATTCGCATACATTTGAAAGGACAGGATCCTGGGGATTAGGGATACAAAATGTAAACTATGGAAAAATTAACGGTTTTGATCCCAGTGGAAATCCCATAGGAGAGTTCAGTGCGAATGAATTGGTCGTCCTGGCTGGTAATGCACGTAGAATTGGAAATTTCAGCTTGGGTGTGAATGCTAAAATTGCTTATTCAAGCATTTCGGGGTATCATGCATCATCTTTTTTATTTGATTTTGGAGGAATTTATTTCCATCCCACTGAAGATTTAAAGGTAGGTTTAAATATAAAGAATATAGGATTTCTGTTATCAAATTATACGCCATCCAGTGACACATATTTACCTTTTGATGTCCAGGTAGGCGTTTCATATAAACCTCAAAATATGCCACTTAGATTTAGTCTAACTGCATATAATTTATATAAAGCCAATTTGTTATATGATAATCCGGATGGAGATTTACAGCAAGATGATCCCAGCACATTCAGCAAGATAGCAAGTCATTTTAATTTTGGAGCTGAAATAATTTTGACTAAAAACATTAATTTGAGGGCGGGGTACAATTACCTCATTCGACGGGAACTAAAACTTGAACAAAAAACAGGTGGCGCAGGATTATCGTTTGGAATGATGGTCAAGGTTTCTTATTTCGAATTTAGTTATTCAAGAGCTACTTATCATGTAGCCGGTGGTATAAATTACATCGGCATTACTAGTAATTTAAGTTCTTTTTATCGAAAAAGTATGGTTGAAATAAATGATTAAAAGATATGTTAGATAAGGAAAAATATTTGACTCCACGCGAAATAGTTACAGAATTAGATAAATACATCATTGGACAAAATGATGCGAAAAGGAATGTAGCTATAGCCTTGAGAAATCGATGGCGGAGGATGAATGCTGATAAAGAAATACAGGCAGAGATCATACCTAACAATATATTGATGATCGGTACTACAGGAGTTGGTAAAACCGAGATTGCCAGGAGGTTGGCCAAAATTGCAGAGGCGCCTTTCACAAAGGTAGAAGCATCAAAATTTACAGAGGTAGGTTATGTTGGCAGGGATGTGGAAAGTATGGTTCGTGATCTGGTTGAACAATCAGTAAATCTTGTCAAATCAAATAAGAAAGAGGAGGTTAAAGAAAAGGCTACCCAGGTAGTTGAAGATATTCTTCTGGATGTTTTAATACCTCCAATGAAACCACCTGCCTTGCGACCACCAAAAGCTACCGATACGGATGGTGAAGAAACACCAAAAGATGATTATGAATTAAATGAAAAAACTCGCGAGAAGTTTCGTGATAAACTAAGAAGAAGCGAACTTGATGATAGAAAAATAGAAATTATTGTGAGGCAACCTGCCAATTCTGGTATAGGTATGATAGGGGGTGGCATGATGGATGAAGCTTCAATGATAAATATTCAGGAAATGATAGGCAACATGCTCCCCAAAAAGAATAAAAAAAGAAAGGTGACCATTGCTGAAGCCAGAAGGATTTTGCTTGAAGAAGAATCAGCCAAATTAATTGATATGGATGAAGTAAAAGAAGAAGCCATTCAAAAGGCTGAAAATACCGGGATTATTTTCATTGATGAAATAGATAAAATTGCAGGCGGCAGGAATAAAGGAGGAGCGGGTCCTGATGTAAGTAGAGAAGGTGTACAACGCGATCTTCTTCCAATTGTGGAAGGAAGTACAGTTAACACAAAATATGGTGTCGTTAATACAGATCATATCCTTTTTATAGCTGCCGGAGCATTTCATGTTTCTAAACCATCAGATCTTATTCCTGAATTACAGGGAAGATTCCCCATCAGGGTCGAATTGGATAATTTAACCAGGGCTGATTTCTATCAAATACTAAAAGAGCCAAAAAATGCTTTAACAAAACAATATATGGCTTTATTTATGTCTGAAGGTATTGAAATCAATTTTACAGATGAGGCCCTGGAAGAAATAGCAGATACCGCTTTTTTGATAAATGAGGAGGTAGAAAACATAGGAGCCAGAAGATTACATACAGTGATGAGTAAATTATTGAATGATTTTCTTTTTGATGTGCCCGATGTGATAGGTCCGAATGCTAAAATTGTGATTACGAAGGATGAGGTAACTGATAGACTTGCTGGGCTTGTGAAAAATAAAGACCTGAGTCAGTATATTCTGTAAGAATCCACCAAACGGGAAGAATTTATTTGATGATTGATAGCGGAAATACCCGAAGTATACGTGTAAAAAATTCTTTCTGGGAATTATCAGAATTTAATTTTGATTATTTTTTTTAGGATAATCGAAAAAGACGAGTTCCCCTTTGCCAGACTCCACATCCGACCAGGTATCTATATGGAAATCAATTGCGACAATTCCCGCGGTTGGAATATTAGAAATATTAATATGACATAACTGATTGGCAAAATAAGTAAAACCGGGATTGTGGCCAAACAGCATAACACTATCTGCAGTATCATCTAATGTTTTTACAATGTTGATCAACATGGCATCACTGCCATGATAAAGGTCATCATTAATTAAAATATCATTTTTTGGATATCCGATTTTTTTTGCTATTTTTTTTGCAGTACTTTCCGCTCTTCGTGCCGGACTGGAAATTAGTAAATCAGGCATGATACCTTGTTTCTTAAGTCTTTCCCCCATTTCAGGAGCATTTTTTTCACCCCTGTTATTTAAAGGACGGTCAATATCATCCAAGGAAGGATCTTCCCATGATGATTTCGCATGCCGGACGAGATATAATTTTTTCATATCAGAATTAATATAAATTGTCATAAACTAAAAAAATATTTTCAAATACAATCAATAATCAGGATATAATTTTTTAAAAAACGAAATGAATTTTTGATAATATGAAAACCTTTTCATATGTTTGTACGTACATACAAAAGTAGTTTATAGCATATGAGTAAATTAAAATTGGTATTAGGATTATTACTGGCGATATATGTAAATATCGCTGGTTGTAAAATGGCTGGCAAAGAAGGTAATATAAATAAATTAAATGCAGAAATAATAAAAACAAAAAGGAATACAGAAATGGAACATTTAACAAAAGCAACCTTTCTTGAGAAAGTATTTAATTACGAGAAAAACAAAGAGTGGCAGTACGAAGGTGATCTTCCATGCCTGATTGATTTTTATGCGGATTGGTGTGGACCCTGTAAAATGGTGGCGCCGGTTTTGGAAGAATTGGCAAAAGAATATGATGGTAAAATTCATATTTACAAGGTTGATACTGAAGAACAGCAGGAATTAGCAGCGGCGTTTGGAATAAGAAGTATACCTTCGTTATTGTTCTGTCCGAAGGAAGGCCAGCCTCAAATGGCTATGGGTGCTTTACCAAAACCGACATTAAAGAAAGCTATTGAGGAAATATTGCTGGAAAATAAAGAAGTTGAAGCTAATTAAGCTTGCTTGATAAATTCCAATGTGCTTTTAAAAATCCCGATTTTATCGGGTTTTTTTTATGCTTATACATTTCTAAGAACTTGATCTGATTTTAGCAATGTCCTGATGGCTTCAATGATCAGTATGATAGATAAACAAAATAATATAAATGATATTGAACCTATAATAGTAAATCCACTCTGATAAATGAGTTGAACAAGCGCCCATATCGTCATAACAAGCATGAAAAGCATTGGAATAATGATAAAAAAGGTATTTTTACGCTTTTTCTTAAGCCATACAAACACGACAAGCAAGGCTAACCCAGCCAAAAGCTGATTAGTAGCACCAAACACAGGCCAGATTGCCTGCCAGGCAGGTATTATATTCCCTGAGGCATCACGTAACAGTAAAAAATTAAAGCCCAAAGGTAATATCAGAGTAGCACCTGTAGCCAGAACACGGGCATTTGTGCCATGCAAATCAAAAAATTCTTCAAATATATATCGACCCAATCTCGTGGAAGTATCCAGGGTAGTAAGGAGAAAAGTGGATACCGCCAGAATGCCAAATGATTTTCCTATCTCATACGGAAATCCCAAAACCTTAAGAAAATTACCTAATCCATTTCCATATATCTCAAGAGGATTGGATTTTAAGATATCATTGTTTGAAACAACCATAATTACAGTAAATAATGAAATGACTGCAACTAGTCCTTCAATCAACATAGCTCCATAACCTATTGGTCTGGCATCACATTCATTGTTTAATTGTTTAGAGGTGGTTCCTGAAGCTACAATGGAATGAAATCCTGAGCATGCTCCACAAGCGATCGTGATGAATAATATCGGGAAAAGTGTACCCCTGTCGATGTTTGCCCAGGAGGTGAACATGGGATACCTGACCTCAAATCCACCAATAATAATTCCAATAAATGCTCCAATCAATGAAGCATATAACAGATAAGAAGACAAATAATCTCTGGGCTGTAACAGAATCCAAACCGGAGAAATACTGGCCAGAAAACAATATATCAACAATAATATGTTCCAGGTGCGTTTTGTTTCTCCGAGAATTGCAGGTAAATACGCGTTATCTACTGGAAAAATATGACCTAAATAAATACCGAAAAAAACAAGGGGTACAAATATGATTGAACCAAGCCTGAAATTTATCCCGAGACGGTTGATAGTAATTCCAAAAGCAATGGCTAATAGAATAAAGAATATTGACGAAGTGCCCACTTCCGGATTAGTAGTAAATCCGGCAGATGTTAGATCTACGAACACAACTAAAATATAAACCAGTGCAAGCCAGATAAAAATCAAAAACATCTTATAGGATAATGGAGACATGTACATTCTGGCAATTTCCCCTACTGATTTAGCTTTGTGCCGAATACTTGCCATCAATGAAGAATAATCATGTACACCCCCGATAAATATTGATCCGAGTACAATCCATAATAATGCTGGGAGCCACCCAAAAGCTATTCCGGCGATGATCGGGCCAACTATAGGTCCTGCTCCTGCAATCGAACTAAAATGATGTCCTAATAGTACAGGTGTTTTAGTTGGCACTCGGTCCACTCCGTCATATTCCGTATGACTGGGAGTAGGGCGATCGCAATTGACATCAAATTTTCGATCGAGGAACCTTCCGTAAAACTTATAAGCTATTAGAAATACGAGAAACGTAGTCAGAAATATATATGCCAACATTGCCAGTTATAAATTTTTCTAAATATAAAGAATACAACAGACAAAAATTGTATTTTTATTGCTGATAAAATCTGCTTTTAAATTATAAAATAATTAGCCATGAAGAATATTATATTGATCCTAATCTGTTTATTGTCAGTAAATCTAATCTTTGCTCAGGAAATGAAACCCGAGGATACGGAGATCTGGGAACCAGAACCTGAGGTTGTGACTCCTGGAATCGGGACAGCCCCACCATCGGATGCAATCATCCTTTTTGATGGAACCGATTTTTCTAACTGGGAATCAGCCAGGGGAGGGGAAGTGAAATGGAAATTAGAGGATGGAGCAATGACTGCACAGAAGGGGGCTGGCGATATACAAACCAAACAGTCTTTTGGAGATTGTCAACTTCATATAGAATGGCGTACGCCAGCTGAGATTGTCGGAGAGAGTCAGGGAAGGGGTAATAGTGGCATATTTTTACAAAGTACTTATGAGGTACAGGTTTTGGATTCTTATAATAATCGAACATATTCCAATGGGCAGGCCGCCAGTATATATAAACAATATATGCCATTGGTGAATGCCTGCCGTCCACCGGCCGAATGGCAAACATACGACATCATATACGAAGCTCCTGTATTTCATGAAGACGGATCACTAGCCAGGGCAGCTTTTATTACGGTTATTCACAATGGAGTCCTTGTCCAAAATCATGTTTTGTTAAAAGGGCATACCCCCTATATCGGATTGCCGAAATACACAGAACATGGTAAAATGCCTCTAAAACTTCAGGATCATGGTAATCCTGTCAGTTTTAGAAATATATGGATCAGAGAACTTTGAGCAATTGCCTCCTTGGCCAGGATAGAAATGATGGTCACGATAATGACCAGGCTTCCATAATTTGCACTTTTATAATCAATTATTCTAAAAATATCGTCTTACTTTTTTGAGATAATTGGAATATGATTTACCATAATGTTTACTCAGAAAGTATTCCTCTTTTTTAATATGATGATGGATGCCAATAAGCGTAATCAAGGTAAAAGAAATAAAGAAGGGGGTCGGATAGATTAAGGAGGTACCGATAAAGTAGATATTGATAAAAATGAAGATAGGATTTCTTGTAAAAGAAAAAATGCCTGAAGTAATTAACTCATCCTTTGTTTGGGGATCGATACCAATCCGCCAGGATTTTTTAAAAGAGAAAATGCCCAAAACAAAAATGATCATACCCAGGCAGATCATTATCATCCCAGGTATTTGTATGTAAAGTTTATGTATTTGATGTATGAAGATAGATGCTGGTAAAATACCTGGAGTAAGATGTAATGTATTAATCAATAGTAAATATATCCAAAATAATAATCCAACAGAGAAGAGGATTTCCATAAAATTGGTTCTAATTGATTTTCCATGACCAATAACAAATACATTCCTGCCTATTAAATAAAGATGGATGGTTCTTCCTATGAAAATCAATAGGAACACAGCTAAAATTAACAACTGAAAAAAATCAAAGAAGTCCATAATAGTTAGTTAGATAAAACTAATTAATTTATAAAAATTTATACGTAAGGATGCAAAGCTTTGTTTAACAATTTTAAAAATAATTCATTTTCTTCAGGCGATAATTGTTTTGATAGTTCCCGGGACATTTTTTTATATACCTCCTGTGAAACACGGCTGGCTTTATAACCTTTTTTTGTCAAATGCACATGTGCTGTACGTCTGTCTTCATCAGATTTCACCTTGATGATATATTTTTTTTCTTCGAGTTTATCTACCAGAGCAGTAGTGGATGGTTTTGTGATTTCGAGTTTAATAGAGAGTTCCGTAAGATTGGGATTTTTCAGTTCTCTGATCCAGGAAATACATTCCAATTGTTTAAATGTAAGATCCTGAAGGCCTGAATTTTTTTTAACTTCTTCTTCAATCCTATCATTTTTTGAGAGGAGCATTCCAATTAGATCTTCCAGTGGATAAAGCATAACGTATTTTCCAAACAGAACTATAACTGAATATTTGACAATTTAATAAATCATCTCGTCAGGTACCAATCTTCGCAGTTGAATACTTGCTGGATAATAAAAGCTTATTTCATCGAATTTTATTCGTCAGAAATCATTTTTCGATTGTACCGGTATAATACGGGTTCAATCCCAAAAACCTTTTCACTGAGTGTATAATATCCGGAAGATCCGATACAGATAGATTCTCCCTGAAGTTCTATGGGATTGTAGGGAGCCTTCATTGGTATATCGAATATAAGTTCGGTAAGCTTTTTATCTTCATTATTTTCCCATAAATAAATCTGGTCATACGTTTTAACCAATAAAATTTTCACTTCCGGACTGTAATCGGCCGAAACTGTCAACTGGAAAGGTAAGGAACCCAGATAGGTTAATGTATCGGTTTGGTCAAGGCTTTGCGGATAGGGAAAGAGATATACACCTGATCTTGATTTAGTTTTTGTGATTATATAAATATCCAAAGTTACATCATCGACGTACATGGCTTCCGCATCATGAGGGCCATCAGGGTAAACAAATTCAAGTTGATCAAATTCTGGGGTGAGACTGATTTTATCTCCTGCTTCAGAAAAACAATTAGGCTCTTCGAACCGATACACCCATATTTTTGTTCGTTTAAGATTATTATTTCCTATATCACCTATATATAAATTGGAATACCCGTAAATTCCTTTTCCCAGACTGATGGCTTCCCAATCCACATTCCTCATGTTTTGTAAGTGGTAGACAAGTTTAATTTCAGCCGTTTCTGTATCCAGTTGATACAAATATGGTCCATTATCATTGTCATTGATTGCCCATATCACCTGATCACAGTCCTTGCTCAAACTTATTCCGGATATCTCGTTTTGCGCTACTGTACCAATTGATATTGCTACTGGATCGTACATATCTGTGGTTATTAGTGAATATGGATCGTAGTCCGGTTCACGGGAATCGATTACCTTTTCAACATCCTCTTCCACTAATGAAGATTCAAAACATCCACAAAAAAGTATCAATATTCCTGATAAAATCAATAATAATTTATAAATCATCATTGAATGGAGTGCTTTGTTATAAATTTTGAATTAATTTAAATTCAATGAAATAATTAAAATGTTTAATCCGATAATTCAAATTGGATTTACGATATTGTTTTTTTCGAAAATTCAAAATTCTTGAATTTTCCAGGGCCAGATCACACATGAATTGATATCAGGGAATAAAACATAATCTCCTATTCCTTTAAGAACAAAAGTAATTACCTCATATCCCTCCAGTATTTCTTTGGCCTTTGCCATGGTCTTACCAGATACTGAAACCTCATCAACTAACAAAATTTTTTTTGATTTATCAAGGTTTTTTAATGGATTTAGTAATATCCTTGGTTCTTCATATATTGGTTTATTTTCTGCATTCCGGTAATTGATATGAAGGAAGGCGAAATCAATTTTTAACTGGTGAGCAATCAGAATTGCCGGGTAAATACCTCCAGTTGCGATGCCAATAACGTGATCAACTTCCGGAAATTTAAACTGATAAATGGCATCACTGATTTTCTTAAAGCTAATCGGAAACTTTTCCTTTGACATGCTTTTTATTTAATTAATTTAAAACAAAGGTATCGCAACCGGATTTAATTTGGGAAATATTCAGTAAGATATGCTGATTGATTCGTATTCATAAGGCCGGTAATCCTCCTGCTTATTCGTGATCAGATTATCAATAATTTCTTCATAACCATATCCATCAATATTTTTGAACAGTGTCAAACTGCCCAGTCTCATCTCATCAAAGTCAAAGTCCAGGAATGGATATTCCATTTTAATCTCCTCAGGAATTTCTGAAAAAAGTGGATGGTGGGTGCTCGAACTACTTATATACCATATAAATACATGCTCCATACCATTTAGGTTCTGGTTTTTTTCCCACCGGGTTTGAATATGATCATATTCTTCAGCATTCGAAAAATCAAAGTTTAAAAAATCATCATTGATCCATGTAACACTATTGGGAGAAACTGAAATATCTACCAGATTGGGGGCATCACCCAGTTTTTCATACTGGTAGATGTAATCCGCCATATTAACAATTATATCAGTATAATAAAAGGCATATCCAGTGTTGTAGCCTAAAGCGAGTTGATCCGTCCCGTTAAGATGGGTTACCTCTGTAAATCCTAATCCTTTCAGTTGAATTGATTTATTTTGAACAAGATCATTCATACCATGGATCAATGCAAATACGTAGGTATTGGGAATCAGTGAAATTTGTATATGATATTCCGGTTCCACGAAATCAGTATCGTAATCAAAGTTATAATTCAAAAGCGGATTGGGATTTCTGATTTCGACGTATTTCACTTTATTTTCAGGAGTAGTAACGGAAATCATAATTTTTGAGACATCCTCATATAATGTATAGTTAAATGTATTTAATCTTTTTGCTGAGCTCCAAGAAGAAGAATACGACTGGCTTCCAAAATCATCACTCACTTTATATAAGGCTAAAGAAGGCTGAGGGGAGTTGAGGATATTGATAATTAGAGTACCCCGGGGATTTCTTTTCTTCTCGATCAATCGTTTGATATACCATGTTTTCGCTGTCTGAATATTTGAATAGGACTGAACGGAGTAACTTGTCCTCGTAGTAGTAAAATTAATCTGTAATATTGATACATTCACTCTATCGGGTATAGCAGCTAAAATGGCTTCAATATTAAATGTCGTGTTGGTTTCAAATTGTCTGAAGCCCAATACCTTGCCATCCAGACTACTGATAATAATCCAGTCATCCGAATGATCTGTAGAAAAAGAGGGATCTACTGAAACAGAAAAGATATTCATCGTATCAGTTTTTCCTTGAGATTTAAAAATATTTCCGAAACCAGCGATAGGGGTAACTTCATTTGAAGTATCACAGGCCGAAATGATCAATGCAGCCAGTAGGAACAAAAATAAATATCTCATAACCATAAATATATCTATAATAATTAAAGTTATGGTTTAAAGAGGTCAAATGTAAAAAAAATATAATACAAGTATGCAATACAAAAATCAGAAAATGTGTTTGCGGGATAAAAAATACAAGCTGAACTACACCAAATACCCCTTTATACGATACTTAGTGTGAACCAGTTTTCGATAAAAAGATGCTTTTATAATCTGATTGAATTATTTACCTTGAATAAGTTAGCTGATACCGGTCATATTCTAAAATTTTCCGGCAGCTTTATTAAACGTGATTAATTATGATGTTTTTAAAGGTATCTGTTTCAGAAAGTTTCATTGTATATTTTTTCTGGATAGTCATATTGTATTTCTCTTCATGCGAAAACAAATCCCAGGAGAACATTTACTGGCCAGTTTATAGTCGAGATTATGAAGGTAGTAAATATATACCGTCCGCCATAATCAACAAAAGCAACGTCAGCGAACTGGAGATCGCTTGGATCTTTAAAACCAGGGATATGCGGGATAGTCCCCCCACCACCATTCAATGTAATCCTGTGATAGTTGACAGAGTTATATATATCACATCACCTGGATTAAAAGTAATTGCGCTCAATGCAATAAATGGGAAAGAATTATGGCGGTTTGATCCTTTTGAAGGAGCTGGATCATTTGGAGAAAATAGAGGAATTACCTATTGGACTGATGGGGAAGAAAAAAGGATCTATTTTGTGGCAGGTGCCTGGCTTTATTGTTTAAATGCAATCGATGGCACATTACTTGATAATTTTGGAACTGACGGTAAAATAGACCTATATAAAGGTCTGGGAAGAGAAGTGCATCATCTCTGGATAAATGCTCCAACACCGGGAATAATTTATAAAGACCTGCTAATCCTTGGTTCAAGGGTTGGTGAAGGACCAGGACCTGTCGTTCCTGGTCATATCAGGGCATATGATATCCATACAGGTCAGATCCGCTGGATTTTTCACACGATACCTCATCCGGATGAATTTGGTTTCGATACTTGGCCAGTAGATGCTTACACGCAAACCGGCGGAGCTAATTCCTGGGGAGGATTTACACTCGATGTAGAACGTGGCATTGTATTCTGCGGAACGGGAAGTGCAGCCTATGATCATTGGGGAGGTGACCGTGTTGGGGAAAATTTATTTGCGAATTGTATCCTGGCACTTGATGCGAATACCGGCAATCGGAAATGGCATTACCAGGTGGTTCATCATGATATCTGGGATTATGATATTCCGTGTCCACCAAACCTCGTGCAGGTTAAAAGAGGTAGTAGGAACTTCGATGCGATCGCCCAGCCTACAAAAATGGGCCATCTTTTTATTCTGGACAGAGAATCCGGCAAACCGATCTATCCTATTGAAGAATTACCAGTTCCAAAGTCTGACATTCCGGGAGAAGTAACATGGCCAACGCAACCATATCCACAACCTTCTCTGAGGTATGCCCGGCAGGCATTCAATTTAGAAGATGTTACTGATATCAGTCCTGAATCCAGTGAATTTATACTGGGCAAATTGAAAGGCATGAATATGGGAGAACTTTTTTTACCACCCACTCGCCAGGGATCAACGGTCATGCCGCAGTTTAACGGAGGAACAAACTGGGGAGGTGCGGCATATGATCCTGAAACCCATATTCTTTATGTAAATTGCAGTAACGAGCCGGAATGGATATCGATGATGCCTTCCCAACCAGAAGAAAATATTTCAATATTTCAACTTGGGAGCAGGTTGTATGGATCCATATGTTCCGCCTGTCATGGATTTGGGAATCCACGAAACCCCGGATCCCCGGCACTTGAAAAACTGAAAGGGATACGGGAAAAGAAAACAAAATATTATGTTGATTCTGTACTTCAGCATGGTAAGGGACAGATGCCCAAGTTTGCAATGTTACAATCCCTTGAGCGTGCAGCGCTGATCTCTTTTCTCTGGGATGAAGATAAACAAATCTTTGTTTCTAAAGATTCTATTCAACTTTCCTTTATGTCGAAAACACCTTATGTGGCATCAGGACATAATATCCTGCGAGACCAGAAAGGATTTCCTGCCAACAAACCACCCTGGGGGACTTTAAATGCAATACATATGGATAAGGGTAAAATTATATGGCAAGTACCTTTAGGTACATACCCGGAACTGGAAAAAAAAGGTTTCCCACCAACAGGAACATTTAACATGGGGGGACCACTTGTAACAGCTGGGGGACTGGTATTTATAGGTGCTACGATGGATGAACGGTTCAGGGCATTTGATAAAAGAACAGGAGAAATCCTGTGGGAATTCCAGCTTGATGCAGGTGCTTATGCTACCCCTGCAAGTTATGTTATAGACGGAAAACAATATATCGTAATTGCTGCGGGAGGAGGAGGTAAGCCGGAAACGAAACCAGGCGATATGTTCTATTGTTTTACACTTCCGGATTAAAAAGATTGGATACCTTTAGCATCTTCATTTACAAATGCTTCATATGGATAGATCTTAGGTAATACAGTAACACCAGTAGTTACCTTAAGCGGCACATCTCCCGGATATGTTAATTCAATAAAATATGCTTTCCATCCACTGATAGGTTGTGATAATTTAACTTCGTAAATTCCTTCCGGGTGAAGAGCTAGCGTGCTGTCTATCCATATTTCACCAGTAATATCGATCCTGAAGTCCCGGGCCTCCTCATTAATGGCATACCATAGTTTTATGGATGAAGGTTGATTTTCGGGATCGACTTCTACATGAATGATTGAATCACGGATCTCCCATTGGTATTCGGGACGGTCATTTTCTTCAACAACATGTTGGTAAAAAGCAACCAGCGTTTCTATGGCATCTGTACCACGAAGTGAATGACCTGTATTGGGAACGTACCGGACATGTTTTTCTCCAATGAGGTCATCCCAATAAAACTGCCAGCTATCCGGTTGAAAGAACTGGTCACCAGTGGCGTTAATCAACAATTTGGGTAAATCAAATCTTTCTATATATGAGTAAGGTTCAGTTATTCCAATTAGTCTGGCAAATTCAATTGAGTGCATCCAATCCATAATTCCTTCAGTTACATAATCACTCACCGCGGGTGCCCAGAATCCATAGTTTCGCCAATGATGATCAAATGAAGGAACTACATTTAAAAGATCGATTACAACAGGGATTATAGCGATCACACGGTCATCGACTGCTGCTGTAGTCCAGGTAGTCCATCCTCGTTTCGATGCTCCTGAAACCACGTAATGATCTATAGAATGATTGAATTCACTGGCTATCAATTCCTTTACAACATCCATAGCACGAACAACAGCTTTCGTCATAGGCAAACGGGCCAACCATATGGCATCTTCATCGGTAGCCCCTCTCTCCAGGAATTGTCGCCATCCAAAAGCAATGAGTTCGTCTTCGTATCTCCCGTTAATAGTATCCCCGACGAAAGTAAGAGGTTGATTGGGAATGTTATGAATCTCTGCTGAAACTGAATGGGTGAGTAAAGCTGACTCTAGAATGATGGTACCTGCTTCCTGGGGTAATTCATCATCTTTCGCTCCTCCACCGATCCACATCAAAGCAGTATGATACTGGATTGTATCGGGTACTACAACAGTAATCCAGTGCCACCAGGTTGGTTCATCTACTTCCAAGGTAGTGAGCCATTCCTGTGAGATCATTTTCACTACGTATAGGGTATAACCTTCAATTTTTGACTGGTGCATTATTTCATAATGGAAATTAGGATCCGAAGTATTGATATATTCATCAAGTGGTGTCCAGGCCTGAGGGCGTGCAATAGCATCCTCGACCGTTTTTTGTTTACAGTGAAACAGAAATATTACAAATAATAAGCCTGTTATCAAATTCAGGTGGAAATGATACATATTTCGTTTGAATTTTGTTTGATATTCTAGTTTGAGGGATATCAGGAGGTGATTCATGAGATAAAAATCAGTTGTGAAATTTCTAGATCAAATATATGCGATTTAATTTAGGATATTGATCATATGATTTCAAATATAGAGCAGTAAAATTTACGAAAAGAGAAAACATGCCAATTTTGAAACGACTAACAATAATAAAACAACCTCTATACTATTCCCGAATCATAATTTTCATTATATTGCGTCCTATTTTTATCCTTATACTTTTCATAATAACCTCGTAGGAGGAGGTATGATATGGCAAAATATTTAGTAAATGCGTCTTACACATCTGAAGGTACACGCGGCCTTTTAAAAGAAGGTGGAACCAGTCGGCAACAGATGGTCGAAGGTATGGCAAAAAATCTGGGAGGACATGTTGATTCCTTTTATTACTGTTTTGGTCAATCTGATGTAATTGCTATCGTGGATGTTCCTGATACTGCAACTGCAGCAGCGATGAGTATGGGCATCAAAGCTACCGGAGCAGTTAATATTTCGTTGACAGTATTAATAGAACCAAAAATAATTGACGAGGCCGCCAAAAAATCCGTTGGTTATCGTCCTCCAGGCAAATAGTTATAAAACCTGGATATCCTGCAATAGAAAATTCATATGGACATTTCAACCTGTCATATAACAGGTCATGAAAAAATTGTGATTGGTTGATTAAATGATTCATATAAAAATTAGAAAATATAAAATTCCGTTGTAAAATAATAAACCATATCACGATAACATCGTTTTATAATAAATCTGTTATAGAATTTTAGTGGATGGCTATATCGAGAACTGTTACCTTTATATTAATATTAATCATATTCACTGTTTTTAATTCATGCTTTCAGGAAGATGAATCAACACAATTTGATAATATTTCTAAAGAAATTAATATCAATGACTGGATCTGGGAGGAATTGAATACATATTATTTCTGGAAGGATTTTTTGATTGATACTGATCAATCTGAATCGGATCATGAGACTTATTTTAAATCCCTTTTATACGAAGACGATCGTTTTTCCTGGATTTCAGAAGATGTGGAGACGCTCCTTGAAGAACTTGATGGGGAAATTCTAGCCTTGGGATTTTCACCCACCTTTGGTGTTTTCAGTAATTCAAATAATATTTTTATAATAGTAGAATATGTATATCCAGAATCTAGTGCTGAAGAGGCTGGCTTGGCTCGTGGTGATATCATATTAAAAATAGACGGGCTGAATCTTACTATGGATAATTATCTTGACTTATATGATAAAACAGAATATACGGTTACTCTTGGAGCGTATAATGAAAATGGTATATATGAAACGGATCAGGAAATTTTCATAACAAACAGTAGCATCGATATCAATCCCGTTGTTTACACAGAAATAAAGGATATTGACAATATAAAAATTGGATATATAGTTTATGTTGATTTTTTAGCTGGGGAAAATGATTCGAAACTGGATAACCTCGGACATGTAATTGATGAAATGAAAGCCCAGGGAATCACCGAATTGATTTTTGACCTTCGGTATAACAGGGGAGGAAATGTGGAAGCTGTTAAATATTTAGGAAGCATTCTGGCGCCATATAAAAATGTGCTTAACCAGGATGTATTTGTAAAATTCGATTATAATGACGTTCTGGAGGATTATTATTTAGCCAAAGAGGGTGAAAACTCAGAACACCTGTTTATCCGGTTCTCAGATAACGGGCACAACCTGGATCTTGATCGAATCGTTATCCTGACAGGCTCGAATACTGCTTCAGCCAGTGAATTATTACTTGTTGGCCTTGATCCCTATATGCAGATAATTTCAATTGGAGAGCCCACATTTGGTAAATTTTATGGTTCTTTTGTAATATATGATACGAATGATCCCCGGAAACATAACTGGGCTATGATTCCCGTGGTTCTGAAATATACAAATGCCAACGGATTTACTGATTTTGAATATGGAATAACTCCCGATTTCTATATTGAAGATAATTTACTGGAGGCTAAACCTTTTGGTGATGAAGCTGACCCGATGCTTTCAAAGGCTCTGTCCTACATTATAGGTAAGGATTGGGATGAAGGTGCTAGAATTGACAGGAGTAAATTATACAGAGAATTACCCGACTGGTATAAAATCAAAAAAGGAAATATTTTATATATACAGGATTTTAGTTCTACTTTATCAAGTGATCCAATTTCAATTTTAAAATTGCACTTGCCGTGAATTGTTTCGTAATAGAACATATTCTGAAAATTCTACCAAGTTTTTAAATAATTGTTAACGCAAGTTGATTTTTTTTTACCGGTTTTTCTAGTTCATTCTATTTGATTTATTTTACTATTCATACCAAGAAGAGCTATTAGTGTACCCATCTTAATCAGCCAGATTCCTGTATAAATCAGAAGGGTCATTTGACCTGAAATCGGCCATTGAATCAGAACTAGTGTGCCCAGTAACAGAGATAGGATACCATCTATAATTAGCCATTTCCATCCCTTTTCATTCCTTGATTTGATTGATATTAAAACATAAGTTAATCCGGATATTAATAAGGTGCTACCTAATAATATTAATAATAATTTAATGCCGGAGGTCGCAAAAATCAACATACTAAATCCTCCTGTAAGTACCATTCCGGCAGCTAAATATCCCCAGGGACCCTTACCTGTTTTATTTTCCTGCATCGAATATAATACACCGAATGTTCCGGCTAGCATGAATGTAAATGCTATATATATTATCAATGCAATGCCTGTAAATTGATGGGTAATCAGCGTTAAGATTCCAAGTGTTATCGTAAAAAGACCTATCATTAACCTGGAATGTGAGTGCTCTATATCTATGATATATGGTTCCTTCTTCATTATATTATTTATTTACCATATTATTGTACAACTATATGGTAATAAACGGCTATAATCTATAATAGATGGCGTACAATTAGAGCTAATAATTGTAATATATAGACACTTTGGTAAAAAAATAGTTTGACCACAGATTCTCAAGTATAATGGTTTCAGTACCCAGCGTATGAATTTAGATCAATTGAATCAAAATTTCTGATCCTGAGATAACTGTGCGTCGATTGATGTTGATTGATCCGGCATATATTACTCAGAGGATCTCAGATAGATAACAAATAAAAAAATATTTCACACTTGAGTAGCATTTTCTTCCGTTTCTTTCGTTTGCTGGTATAATCCATCGGCAATGGTCTCATAATTCAAAATAGCTTTTAACTTATCATCCTGTATGAAGGGAATTTCTGAATATTGATCGTTTTTCAGACGTTCATAAAGTTCCCTGATTGTTGGGATTTCCCTGAAAGCCTGATCTTCAGTGATCAAGCCAGGGAAATATGCCCAATCACCATGTTTCAATTTATCCCCAAAATAGTTGAATGCGTCTTCTCCAGCCGCAAGGCCTTTAATTACGCTTTCGATTTTGATGTATCCTACAAAATGGGTTTCATCATAGAATGCCAGGTAACGGATCTTTTCGGCAGCTACTGAGAGGTATTTGAGCATATTTGGATCCTGGTAATAAGGCCGGTCTGGATCGTTAACCTCAAAATTTAACACACCTACCTCACCCGGACCCATATTTTCCAGGTCACGGAAAAGTTGTCCGATATCCATTTTCCGAAATGTTTCAGGGTCCCTGATGTCATCCAATATGTTTTCCCAGTGGTTAAAAGCGTCGGGAGACCTTGTTGGATCTGTAATGCTGTTAGTAGTTAGTCGAGGCACAACAGGTGCATCTAGTCTGATGGATGTTTCTGATGAGTTCATCGTGACAGTGATGGGTCTATCTTTCAGTGTATCGAAAAAGGCAGTGAGCTGAGTTTTAAAAAAAAACAGCAGCACACTTATGATGATCACATAAAGAATAATCTGAGTTACATTAATAGGCTCAAAATTGAAAATTTTGTTTAATACTGATTTCATGATGCAATGATTTACTTTTACATTATACCAGAAAATTATGGGTTGAAAATAGAAGCTGGATCAGATTTTACTTAAAAAGGGACTTTAATTTAATTCAATATAGCTTATTATGAAAGTAAAATAGTAAAAAGAAATGTATTTAGGAGTATGGTTGTTTTGGATTTATATAAGATTATAAAAGTTAAGATTATCATTTTTAACAATTTATTAGGGGATAAAATGACAATTAACTTCAAACATGTACCGGCAACGATTTTTCAACCAACTTCCATCCGGCTAAGTTATTTATAACAATAGAAAATCTGCTATTTAATCACTTTAATATAAATCTGATAGCATGAGTTTCTTTCTGTTGTTCTTATGAAGTCATTCAGAGCATGTTTGCTTTTAATTGGAATTATTCTTAATATGTACTTTGCAAATAATTTTATCAGCATATAAGAATAGATATATAATCAAATTAAAAACTTTGTAACCAATAATACATATTGCTATGGAACTCAAGAAATTTAGAAACAAGTATGATCTGGAGCTAATTCCGGCCTCTCATGAAAATATCATTAATGGGAACCTGGTATGGGATCCCTTAATTGGCGAGCCAAAATTTGATCATCCCGGAATGCCGAACCACATCTTTAATTCATTTGTAGATGCTGATTTGATTAAAAAAGATGAATTAAATAATTATCTCGATGAGTGCAGGAATTTACTTCTGGTGGATGCGAATATGGCGGAAAGTACAATCGAAGTTGATATGAGCCTGGCTAATACGTTGAAGAATCCTAAAATTGGGAAATTAGAACATGAGATCGGGATCAACAGTATTAAGAAATTCACTTTTGGGGATATCAAAACCCGATCACTTACAGATCTTATGCGTGTCACGATTGATGATTTCCTGGAAGAAATGAAAAAAAATAAATGGGATCTTTATGACGGAAAAATACGCCGTGTTTATATGATCACAGAATTGTATTACGGAAGTATCAAACTGGTAATAGACAAACAGGTAAAAAATAAGCTGGATGCCTCAATACCGAAAATTGGGATGGAATTAAAGCATGAACTTGAAATGGACAGATCCATAGAATACACCTTCGATCATCAAAATGTTCCATTTGCCATGCGGATCGAGATGGTGAAGAAGTTTAATGGGTGAGCCGAAATCTCCTTCTTTTATGATTTCATACAATTAAAATCAATGATTTAGATTTGATTTTAAACGTGATTAAAAAAGTTGCAGGAAAGCATCTAACCATGCTTTTTTCATCAGGTATCCTCCGGCAATAGAAGGATGTACTCCGTCCGGGCACCAGTAAGAAACAGGAGCCCGATTTAACGCATCATCAAATATTTTCTGATAAGGAATAAACACGGCACCGTAATCTTCGGCGATAATCCGGGCCGCTTTTTGGTATCTGGGAAATACAGGATACCAGTCGGCTGTGATAGCGGAGCCACCATCAACGGCGAAGGGTTCTCCAATGATTAGTTTGATTTCTGGCAATTGATTTTTTGTGCGATCAAGTAGCTGGCGAAAATCGGTATCATAGGTCTCTACCGTGCCATCATATCTACTTGATAATGTATGCCAGAAATCGTTAACACCAATAAGAATACTTAAAACATCAGGTTTTAGCTGCAAACAATCATCTTCCCAGCGATTTGTCAATTGAAATACCTTATTCCCACTGATCCCCCGATTATAAAACCGATATTTTTTTTCCGGACTGGCGCCCAGCATTTCTGATACAATCTGATAAACATATCCAACTCCCATTCCACCGCCTTCGTTGGCATAATACCTGCCCCGATTTCTTCCTGCATCTGTAATGGAATCACCCTGAAAAAGAATGACTAGGCTTTCAGGTATCTGTTGTATTTTTGAAGTTTTCAGAGGAGTATGTGCATAGGAAGGAGCTACCAAAAATCCTGCCGAACCCAGTGATGCTTTTTTAAGAAATTTGCGTCGATCGGTCATAAAAATGTTATTTAATCTAAATTATAGTATTATTTAAAATTTACTCAATCTAATAAAAATTTCTAGTGATTTTATATTATAACACCGTAAGAATGTAGAGAAGAAATTTTTTGATAAGTTATGATTATTATAGGGAATCCCTTCAATACCATTTAAAGATCCTTAATCCAAACAAAAAAAAGATAGTTCCAAATGTAACCATTAGAATTGAAGGAATCAGGATCGCACTCATACCTCCTCCCTCGATGAAAATGCCCCTGATTCCATCGGTCAATAGAGTCAGCGGGAGTTTTTGAATATATGGAATACTCCATTCCGGGAAATTGTAGTAACTGAAGAATATACCTGATAAAACCATCATAGGAATTACAATAGCATTTATCAGTCCATTCCCGATTTCGGTATTGGCGGTACGTGAGGCAATAAATACAGCCAGCCCTGAAAATGCCAAGTTGCCGGCTAAAAAAACAATGATTAGGGCAAATATACTACCCTGGATGATCACCCCGAAGACTAGCCATGCAAACAGGAACAAAAGACCTGATTCCAATAAATTCATAGTAAACCGGACTGTAATCAATGAAAACAGGAAATGTGACTTTTTCATTGGAGTAGCTACCATACGGCGCATCAGTTTTTTCGATCGCTTGTCGATCACACCATATCCTAATCCCCATAAACAAGAAGTCATCACATTCATGGCAATCAATCCGGGAATGAGGAAATCGATGTATCTGGTTCCACGGAGCGTAAGAGGTTTAACTACATCATTCCTTGCTGATTGTAATACCCTGGAATTGAAAACAGCTGAAATTTTCATATAAGTAAGTTGAGCATCAGTATTCGACGGATCAAAGTGATAAATTTTATATCCTTCTTTTTCCTCAACAATGATTCCCAATGTACCCTTTTTTAACTGAGCCATGGCATTTTCCCACGACATAGGTTCAAAATATAGGGTAGTATTCCCCATATTTTCATCCTGAAGGATAATTTTATAGGTATCTTCTCCATTATCTCCACTTATTATCTCTCCATTATTCGAAAGAAAATTCAGGATCTTTTTATTTTCTGAATCAGAGGTATTGACAATGGCTACATGTCGTTCAATATCCTGTTTTTTGGTAAACGCAATGCCCAGGCCAAGTGACATAAGGATGGGGAACACAATACCCCAGAACAAAACGCCAGGTTCCCTTATCAATTCCTTGGAATAGGCAATGATAAGTTGTCCCAGTTGCTCAAATTTGATAGGCCTACTCATCGAGATGTCTCCCGGTTAATGCAGTGAATAAATCATCCAATGTCTGTCTCCTCCATTCCATATTTTTAACAATCAGATTCTTTGTTGACAGATAATTCAGAAAGGAGGGTAAACTTTTTTCAACCATAGATATTTTTGCTTTTCCCAGCTGTTGTTTTTCATCCCAGTCAATTGCGAAAGGCGCATCGTCAAAAATTTTATTGGGCTGTGTAATTGTTTCTTCCAGTGAAAATTCAACTAATTTTTCATTATCCTGGTCGTTCAATAACGAATGTTTAGGCCCTTCCCTCAGAATTTTTCCATGGTCCATGATCACAATATAATCGCATAATTGTTCAGCTTCTTCCATATAATGCGTGGTGAGAATGAGTGATGTATGTGATTGCTCTTTTAATTTAAGGAGTATAGACCAGATGTCTCGCCGGGCATTCGGATCCAGCCCTGTTGTGGGTTCATCAAGTAATAAGATTTTAGGTTGATTTAGTAGGGCGATGCCCAAGGCCAGCCTTTGACGCTGTCCACCTGAAAGATTCACTACATATGCTTTTTTTTTATCCTGAAGGCCTATCATTTCTATAATCTGATTAGAACGATGTTGATCAAGCGAGTAAAAGCTCGAAAAAAGTCGCAAGGTTTCCCATACTCTCAATTTGTCAATAAATCTTGTTTCCTGCAGCGATAAGCCAATCAGGCGATGCAATTCATCAGCATGACCGTCCCATTGTCTGCCAAGAATCCAGATTTCACCCTTATCAGGTTGTTGTATTCCCTCAATCATTTCGACAAGCGTGGTCTTGCCTGCACCATTGGGTCCCAGTAGGGCTACAAATTCACCTTCACGAATTTTTAAATCAATACCCTGAACCGCATGAACCTGCTTAAAGGATTTATGAACCCCCTTTACTTCAATAATGGTTGAAATATTTTCCTTTTCAGAATTCAAATCGATTCATACTGATTATAGCTTCAAAAATACTGTGAAAAAATATCATGGAAGAAATTCATTCAGAAAATATGATCCCAAATAAAACTCCTGACATTATATCAATCATTTTCAAAATGATTTAAGCAATCTTTCTTCTGAAAAACATTGAGATATGCTAAATTGAGCTGATATAATTGACTTTTCTAAAAATGCCAGGAGAAAAAATTGAAATTTTATTAAATGAATTAGTGTTTCATCTCAAACAGGAATTGTTGCCGTTCTGGCTGAACCGCTTAAAAGATAATGAAATGGGTGGATATATTACTCATTTTGATAAGGATGGTAAGAACACAGGAGAAGATGAAAAATCATTGATCGCTCAATCAAGATCATTATACACAATGTCTTCTGCTGCAAGACAAGGATATGAGGTTGACAAATGTACTGATTTAGCAAAGCATGGTTTTGATTTTATAATCAGGTACCTCTGGGATGCTTCAAATGGAGGATTTTACTGGATGGTTGATCGAAAGGGTAATGTATTGCAGGATGACAAGATTTTATACGGACAGAGTTTTGCACTTTATAGTCTAAGTGAATACTACCTGGCAACAGGCAACCAGGCAGGTCTGGAATATGCTGAAAAATTATTCAACATTATTCAGCAAAAATGTTACGATCATAAATATGGTGGATATTATGAGATGTTCGATTGTCAGTGGCAGCTGGCTGGGCCAGGATCAAAAGGAGGTGATCGTAAAACCCTGGATGTTCATATGCATTTGATGGAAGCTTTTACAAATTTATATTCATGTAGTAAATCCAAATTACATCGTGTTGCTTTATTGGAAGTGGTTCAATTATTATTACAAAAAATACTCCACCCAGTATATAAAACAGGTATTCCACAGTTTACACCTGATTGGAAGATTGCTCCTCAAATCAAATTTGACATCATATGGGGGTGGGACAGATATTCGGATGGAAGTAAGAAAGCGAATCCTGAAGATAATACTGCATATGGGCATAATGCTGAATTTGCCTGGTTGTTGTTACACGCTTTAAATGTGTTGAAATCGGACTCTTCAGATTACCTTGGATTGATTAGGACAATATATAATCATACGGTTGAAAATGGGATTGATTGGAAATATGGGGGTGTATTTGTGGAGGGTCCACATGCAGGAGGGGTGTATGATGAAGAAAAGGAATTCTGGCAGCAGGCAGAAGTAATGATTGGAATGCTGGATGCGTATATCTTGTTTAAAGATCCTAAATATCTGGAAGCGTATGAAAACGTACATCGTTTTGTTTTCGATAAGATGATCAATCATCAAATCGGGGAATGGTGGCCTTTGTTAACAAGAGAAGGTGTACCAATCTGGACACATATGAGTCATTCCTGGAAAGTCAATTATCATACAGTCAGGTGTATGATTCAGTGCATCAACCGATTAAATACGATCAAATATCATTGGAAAAAATGATAGCAGAAATAACTACACTGGATAGAGAGCAGGTTGCAGTAATCCTGGAAGATATTAAAAGGGTAAAAATCGTCGTATATGGGGATTTTTGTTTAGATGCCTATTGGATATTGGATCCGAGGGGATCTGAAGTGTCTGTTGAAACTGGATTAAAGGCAGAAGGAGTAAAACGACACTATTATTCACCTGGAGGAGCTTCGAATATCGTATCCAATCTGGCTGCACTTCAGCCAGCAGAGATTAAAGTAATTGGAGTAGTAGGGCCGGATATTTTTGGAATGGAATTGATAAACCAATTCAAACAGCTTAATGTAGATACCAGTTCTCTTTTTATTCAGGCAGAGGATTTTGATACGTATACCTTCGTTAAAAAATATTTGAATAATGAGGAAGAACCACGAATTGATTTTGGCGTGTATAATGTCCGATCTGAAAATACAGATCAATTGCTGCTGGAAGAGATACGTCATGCACTGACGACCAGTAACGTTTTAATATTCAATCAACAGGTACCCGGGAGTATTACAAACCAGGGATTTATCAGGCAAGTCAACCGGTTGTTTGATGAATACAAAGATGCTATTGTTCTTCTTGATTCGAGGCATTATAATGATCAGTTCAGGAATATATATCGCAAAATCAATGATATAGAGATTGCCAGAATGAATGGGATTTCCACCGTGCCCGGTGAATTTATTCCCATGGAGAAGATTGAAGAATATGGAGAAAACATTTATCGGCAATGGTATAAGCCTGTTTTTGTTACTTGTGGTGAGAGGGGTATTCTCACCTTTGATCGTCAGGGAACCCATCACATTCAGGGCATACATTTTCTTAAAAAACTGGATACAGTAGGAGCCGGAGATACAACATTAAGTGCGCTTGCTTTATGTCTGGCAGCCGGATACAGTCCAAGAAAAGCTGCAGCATTTGCTAACCTGGCGGCTGCCATAACAGTACAGAAACTATTAACCACTGGAACTGCTACAGGGATAGAAATGTTGGATATCAGTGAGGATCCTGATTATATATATTTACCGGATCTGGCTGAGGATCCACGAACAGCATTTTATCTTCCCGGGACATCAATAGAAATTTGTGAAAAAGTATTGCTTAATTTCAGGTTTCCAGTAAAACATGTTGTTTTTGACCATGACGGAACGATCAGCATACTCAGAGCAGGATGGGAAGAAGTAATGGGGACAATGATGGTTAAAGCTATTATGGGATATGAAGAAAAAAAAGCAGATACAAGGATGATTGCAAAGGTTCAAAAAAGGGTAAGTGAATACATCGATAAATCCACAGGAGTTCAAACCATTCTCCAAATGAAGGCCCTTGTTGATATGGTTGCTGAATTTGACCTTGTTTCTGAAAGTGAACGACTTGATGAATCCGGGTACAAAAAATTATATCTAAAGGAACTGATGAAAATTGTAAATGCACGTTTGGATAAATTGAATAGAGGAGAAATTGATCCACGAGAATTTATAATTCCGGACGTTTTAATTTTTATGGAAACATTAAAAAAATCCGGTATGCATCTTTACCTGGCCAGCGGTACTGATCAACCAGATGTGGAAAAGGAAGCTGAGATCCTGGGATATGCCACATTATTCAATGGAAATATTTTTGGATCGAAAGATGATGTTACACGCTTTTCAAAAAAAATAGTCATCGAACGGATCATCAGTGATAATGATTTGACAGGTGAAGAATTAATGGTCGTAGGTGATGGACCTGTGGAGGTACGGGAATGTCGTAAAAAGGGTGGTTTGGCAATTGGTATGGCCACTTTTGAGGATGGATCCAGGGGAATAAATATGGAAAAAAGAAAAAGATTGATCAAAGCTGGAGCCCATATAATTATGCCAGATTTCACCCAGGGGGTACAGTTAATAGACAAGTTGTTGAGAAGATAGGATCTTGATTGATTAATACTAAGAATATTTTATATTTTAATTTCTGATAAATCAGGTATTTATGAGGGTAAATCTTACAACATCAGACTGGATTGTCGTTGTGATATCCTTAACCATAAGTCTTTTTGCAGGCTTATTCATAGCTTATCGTTCGAAGGCAGGTAAAAGCAGTTCGAATTTTTTTTTAGGTGGCCGGCGAATTACATGGCCAATTGTTGGTGCATCTTTATTTGCTACCAATATTGGCGCTGAACATCTTGTGGGCCTATCAGGAGATGCTTATCGGTATGGCCTGAGTGCCGGGGCCGTTGAACTTACAACAGCTATAACCCTTGGATTTGGATGTGCTGTTCTTTTTCCATACTACATAAAGAACCAGATCTATACCATTCCTGAATTTCTGGAAATGCGGTATAATCGAATAGCCCGGCTTTTTTTTTCTGGCCTCATGTTAGTCATCAGTATTATGACCAAAATGGCGTTTACCCTGTTTGCCGGAGCACTTGTTTTGAATAGTATCCTTGGAATGGATGTAATGACTACCGTAATATGGATTGGTTTTGTTACGGCCATTTTCACCATGATTGGTGGATTTACTGCAGTGGCTTATACGGATACTATACAGGCTTTTATGATGATCATCGGTTGCAGTATCATGTTTTTTATTGGAATACATGAAGTCGGAGGATGGCAGGCTCTAATAGAAAAGGTTCCTGAGTCTATGCACGTAGCTAAACCATATGATGATCCTGTATATCCATTCTGGGGAATATTGGCTACTGCATTTTATGCCGGCATTTTTTATTGGGGTATAGATCAGGTAAATGTGCAAAGGGTATTGGCAGCACCAAATATACAACAGGCTAGGTGGGGTGCTATGTTTTCTACCTTTCTAAAGCTTTTCCCCATATTTATTTTCGCTATGCCAGGTATTATCGCACTGGCGTTATACCCGGGTATGGATGAAATGGAAAGTAAACAAACTTTTGTCTTATTGCTGAACAAACTGCTACCTTCCGGCTTACGTGGTCTGGTACTGGCATCACTGTTAGCTGCATTGATTTCATCTTTGATAGCGGTGATGAATTCAGTATCAACCATGACTGTACGGGATTTTATTATTGAGTTCCGTCCAGACACCACTGAGAAAATGCAGGTATTTTGGGGAAGGGTCATCATTATGTTAGCCACCTTGTTGGGCTTGGCCGCTACTTATCTGATATATAAGTCAACTGAAGGGATCTATAAATATCTACAGACCATCACCGCCTACCTGGTCTTTCCTGTGATTCCAGCAATAGTATTTGGAATTCTCAGTAAAAAAGTTACACTGAAAGGAGCATTTATTTCCATTATAGCCGGAATTATTTTAGCAACTCTTTTCGTTGTAGATCAACTGGTAGGTATTGAACGAGGACGACAATTATTTCCATTTCTTCACTACGATCTGACATATAATTTCGGATATCGTGGTCTGTGGGGAACCCTCATCATCATTGCCGTTTTGTTTTTTGTTTCTGGATTAACCACGAAAACTGATCCTGCAAAACTCGAAAAAACAACGATCAACTGGTCGAAAAAATTTGAACCCATTCAGGGTATTAAAGACTGGCGATTTCAATGGATCATTCTTTCTTTATTGACATTATTCATTTATGCCTGGCTTTGGTAGCTTTTCGATATTCCTGATCCATTCATGTACTTGAGAGTATCCTTTCAAAAAATATATGAATTGTTTATCTGATTTTCATAGCAAAAGGTTATAAAGATCTTCTACATTATCGACGATATAGGAGGGTATCGATAATTTTTTTTCTTCATCATCTCCATATCCATGATTTACCCACACCGAATCAATATCGTGATATTTTGCTCCATGTATGTCATGCTTGCGATCTCCTATCATGATGAACTTTTCCCTGGGTACTTCTGGATAGAGATCTAATATATGTTGTAATATCTCTTTTTTCTCCATTCTGGTTCCATCTTTATTACTTCCGACGATATTTGTAAAATATTTATGAATGTTAAAGTGTTTGGTTATTTTTTTTGCTAAATAGCTTGGTTGCGAAGTGGCCAGGATAATTATTTTCCTGTTTTGATGTAGCGTCTCTAATAGTTGATAGATACCGGGAAACAATCTATTTTCGAAGATGCCTTTTTTACTGAAATATTCATTATAAATTTCAACTGCTCTTTCAGCTTCTTTTGATTCAAAAGCATAATGTTCGATTAGTGATTGTACCAGCGGAGGTCCAATAAATTTTTTAATGAAAGACGGATCGGGAGAATTTATTCCATAGTATGACAGACAATACTTAATCGAATTTATAATTCCCTCTTCGGAATCCGTAACAGTACCGTCAAGATCAAATAAAATGTATGTATATTTTTTCATTTTATTTTAGCGAATAAACAATCCAAATATAAAAATCATATTTATGGCTATAATATGAATAAAATACTTTAATTGATAAGGTTCATTTCCTTTTTGTCTTCGAAAATATAACATATAAACGACTTTCAGTTAAACTAGTAATATTTCCGCATTTAAATTATATCAGAAAATTAATGATTCTAGAGGTTCATCATCAATGCCTTTAAATCAAATTTTAGAACTGATAAACTGTATTAAATGTTTATTAAGTAAAGTCCTGTAGATCTTTTTATTATTTACTACTATTTTTTAGAAATGAGGAGCCGATAAATTTCTAACGTTGTGAAATCACAACCATATGAAAATAAAATTTTTTAATTATGATTGTTTTTGGACCTGTTACTTCCCGTCGTTTGGGGAAAAGTCTCGGAATTAACCATATTCCACCGAAATATTGTTCATACTCCTGTGTTTATTGTCAGGTAGGGAATACTATTCATAAAACAGATCAAAGACAGTCCTTTTATGATCCGGATAATGTTTATGAAATTGTAAAAGACAAACTTTATCAGTTGGATCAAATAAGTGAAGGTGTTGATTATATAACAATGGTCCCTGATGGTGAACCCGCTCTTGATAAAAATGTCAAAGAACTAATTATCAGATTAAAAAAGCTGGGACCACCAGTTGCTATTATTTCCAATGGGTCGTTAATGAATGATGAGAACGTCAGGAACGCATTCCTACATGCAGATTGGGTGTGTGTTAAAATAGATACAGTAGATCCTGAAGTATGGCGAAAGATAAATCGTCCATACACACACATGGATCTATCCGATATTTTAGATGGAGTAGTTGCTTTTGCCAAAGAATTTTCCGGGATATTTAATACTGAGACAATGTTAGTCAATAATTTGAATGACTCCCTGGACATCATAAAGGATACGTCAAGATTCATTTCAAGATTAAATCCAAAAAATGCCTATTTGTTAATACCAACTCGACCACCGGCAGAATCCTGGGTGCAATCTCCTGATGAACAAAATATTACAAAGGTGTATTATATGTTTAAAGAAAACTTTAAACAAGTGACATTGCTGATTGATTTTCCGTCAGAAAATATCCGCCCAACGAATCACCTTGAAGATGAACTTCTGGCTATTACTTCTGTCCATCCCCTGCGAAAGGAAGATGCTGACCGTATGATTAAAAATGTAAAGGGAGATTCTGGCCTTATTAATCAACTTCTTGAAGAAAAACAATTAAAACAGACCTCATATCGGGGCCACACATTTTATGTGCGAAAGTTCACAAAATAACTTAAAAGAAAACCACTAATGTGAAGTAGTGCTTTTAAGAAAACACGGTATTGATTTTACGCTGTGAAATGAAACAAGTTTAAAGAAATTAATAAAGAGCTTGTGAAACAAAAATTATGAAATCATTCACTGTTTATCCTATAGGAGAAATTATAAGAAAAGAAGGACATACCTATATTGTCATAAAAAAAAATATAATGCAGGATTCTTTCCATTGATAGAAACGTAATTGAAATTGACGAAATTGATGCCCTCGACCATAGTCCGGTTCTTGATATAAAAAATATAAAATCTGATACAAAAAAATAAACAATGGATAATTATATATGGAGCATTCCTTGACCTGCTCCAGGTAACAAAGGTGTTTCTATAGTGAAATCACCTTAAATGACACCTTATTCCGAATTATCCAAAGACAATATAGTTGATCAAAGCAATTAATCTGATTTACATATTGATATTCAATATTATATGTTATCGGGAAAACACAGGAACAGATTTCAAAAAAATATCCATTTCAATTCAATAAAATTGGGTGACTTTTTTATACAATGTTCATAAATAGTGGGTGGTTCTTTTTCAGAACTAAAAGGTCAAAATAGGCAGAATATGACCTCAAATATTGAAATCGAATCTTATAAAATTTATACTTCACTAAAATCAATTTTTTTATGGATAAGTTTCTTCAAATCGCTTTTAAGGAATTGGGAGAAAAGGAATTAAAAGATGGAGATAATCCCAAGATTGTCCAATATGCAAAAAAAGCTGGTTTCGACTGGGTTAATGATGATGAGACACCCTGGTGCAGTTTTTTTGCTAATTTCGTGGTCGGCAGAACAAGAATAAAGGGAAGTGGTAAAGCCGATGCCAGGTCATGGTTGCTGGTAGGTGATAAAACTGATAATCCCGAACCGGGAGATATTGTTGTCTTTTGGCGGGAAAGTCCCGAATCATGGAAAGGCCATGTTGGTTTTTTCCTTGGTTATTCCGAAAATGGATCAAGAATATTCACGCTGGGAGGTAATCAGGGTGATCAGGTATCGATCGCAGCTTATCCTGCCGATCGAGTTCTTGGCTTCAGAAGGTTTACCAGGAAACGCCAAAAATTGAATATACCAGATGGCATCCTCAAATTAAATGATGCAGGGAATAGCGTAAGGGAATTACAACAGATCTTAAATCATCTGAATTTTAATTGCGGGATTGCAGACGGCATTTTTGGACCGGCAACAGAAAAATCCCTAAAAGAACTGCAACTCACCAATCGTGAATTAGTTGCTGATGGCATTTACGGACCAGATACGAAAACGTACATCTTTTCATTATTGAATAATTGAACATTTAAGTATTATTTTTATTAAGAAAAGATCCTGTCTTAAACCCAGCATAAGAATATTGCTGTCACCACGGGTAGGTCAAAATTCTGAAAATAGTTATAAAGAAAATTAAAAAACCTGTTGGACTAAAAGTTTGAATAGTTCAACAGGTTTAGTTGGATTGAATCCTAATGTTATAGAAACTGCTTCTCTACTGTTGCTGACTCCATGGAGGAGTTATCTGATTCATCCTGGCATAGGCTATTAATTGTCCTTTATGCTCACCGGAATGAGATATTGCTATCATCATCACCATCCTTCTACTGTACTGGTTGCCATCAGGAAAATCAACCATATCTTCAAGGCTTTCATTACTAACTCCTTTTCCAGCATCGCTAATGTATTTAACAGAATTTTTAAGTTCATTTAATACATTTTCTTTACCCTTGATAGTCTGTTCAAGTGACATAGGATCTATTCCCTCGGGAGGTGCTGCGCCCATCATCATGCCAAAGAAATAATTTGCCCCGACTACATGCAGAATGGCTTCCCTAACCGACCGGACACCATCACTGGGCCTCCAGTCATATTTATCTTCTGGAATAGCTTCAGCTAATGACTGAATCTGGGAGACGTTATACTGAAGGGTTCCTGCGAAATCATTCTGGAAATTGGATTCCTGGCCCATGGTCATGTTAGATGATACAAGGCCAATTAAAACTAAGACAAAAGTTTTCATGAATTTAAGGTTTTAGGTTTGTTAATATTGATTTATTATTTGATAATTTATTATAGATATTTTGGAAGTATGATTCTAAATTGAATGGTAATTAAAAGGAGTTTAGTAATTAATCCCGCAAATACGTTTAATTAGTTCAAATTTAAAAGACAATCCCCAATATAATGTAAAAATGACACCTACATGACAAAATCTGAATACTTATCTATCGAGACGGCCACCTTGCTCCGCCGTCCGTGTGCCTGCGCGCTGAAGTGCTACGGCACGTAAACGTGTCGCTGTAGTCACGCTATAGCGTAACGGAGGCACAAGCGGCTACATGCTTGCGAACAGAAGCGCTACAGCGCGCAGGCGCAAAGATGAGGCGGGCGAAAAGTTAGATAATTTTGCGGGTTAAGTAAAAAGATGTATCTTCTGGAAGCGATAATGATTTTTGAATTTCGAATACTGAATTCTATGACGGTCTATTCTGCCTCAAATGCACTACTACACCATTTTATTGTCTAGTTGAACAGGTGTCTAGTGGTCTAGATTTTCGGTTCACTCTCTCACTGGTTCAACTATTCAACAGTTAAAAGATTCAAATCCACAATTAACTGATTAGGTGCCGAATCAAAGATTCAGGTTTATACTTGAATTTATTTCGGTGTGTCCTTACGGATTTACCACTGAACAGTGAACCAGTAGTCAGGATGGATATCCCCATTTTCTCATGATTGCAAGGTCTTCCTTCATGCAGGCCATAGGTGTCTTACCCTGGTAGGATTCCTGTTCAATGATAAACAGGTAGCTGCCACCCTTTTTCCTGCTGAGATCGGTCACCTTTTTTGTATCAACAACCCCTTCCCCCAATATAGTGCTTTCATATCCACTGGATTCTTCTTCAGATTTTATCATGTCTTTCACATGGATTGTTTCAAATCTTCCCGGATATTTATTCAATACATCCATCGCTTTGGCCCCGGCGATATACATGTTGCCCATATCAAGCTGCAGACTAACTTTATCAGCATCCGTGTTCTGCATCAGCAGGTCGAACATCACCTGTCCGTTCAATTTTTCACTGAATTCGAAATCATGATTGTGATAACCGAATTTCATTCCTGATTGCTGACATAGTTCTCCGCTTTTGTTAAATACTTCAAGAAACTGCATGAAACTATCATAGTCTCTTCGTATACCTTCGTCCAGCCAGGGACTGACCACAAATTGTTGTCCCATAGTTGCAGCATCTTCCACAGTATACTTCCAAGAATCCGTAAATTCTTTTCTACCAGCATCCCAATGATTTTTACCTAATACAGTATGCCCACTAGGCATTTTTAATCCCAGATCAGCTAATACCTTCTGAAATTCTGCCGCCGTATAACCATAAAATTTTCGGTCTGCATAATTGGCATGCTCAACATGTTTGTAACCCATCTCAGCTAACTGTGTAAGAGATCCCAGGGGATCTTGTTTCATATCTTCGCGTACACAATATAATTGTACTCCAACAATTTCATTGGGATTATTTGATGCGAATAAGGACTTTGATAGTATTGCAGTACCTGCTACAGTAATAGCGCTGGTTTTTAAAAAATCACGTCTTGATCTGTTCATAATATTTTATAGTTTTTTAAAAATCGAATCCAAAATTATAAAAAATGACAACCAATAAGGGATTGGCATAGCAATTTAGAAAAAGCAAAACACATAAAAAAAATACCCAAGTTTTTTTTGTTTTGTGTTCCTGAAATTTAGTTTTAAAGCTAATCCTGGTATTTATATTATTAAAAATACATTTCTTCCTGAATTCAACTAAGGATCTTTACACGATATCATTTTGCTTCAGTAAAAGGATCCATTATAAAGTCAATATATGGGCATCAGATTTAATATAATCAGTAAATTCCTTGCCTACATACAATATTTCTATGCCAATGGATTCCAGTTTTTCCGAAACACCTTTGTATTGGTCTGCACATCCTTTACAGGCTTTCACACGGATTCCGGCTTCTATAAGCTCTTTAAATTTTTCTTGTAGTTCTTGATCATTGGCCATCAATTGAGCTGTTGGTCCCCAGATAATAATGGTAATTTCTTTCCACCACTCGAAACGTTTTGCATTAAAAGTGTACATATGAATCATTTTGAGGGCAACTTCTCTATCAGCATTTGTCCATAAAATGACCAGGTGATCCTCACTTTTTAAAGAATCATCTATAACGATTTCCGTCATCTTGGGACGGAGATGATTATCAGAAAATAAAGGTGTAATGGTTAAAATCCCAAACAATAAAATGAAGATTGAAATTCTAACAGTTGAGTGTAATTGAGCATAATTTTTCATATGGATCAGATTTTAACAATAAAAATAATAGGTAGTTCTAAAGGACAGAAATGAAAAATGATATAATTCTAAGGTCTGAAATAATAATGTAATTATTGATACAGATAAAAGTACTATGAGATTATGTTGATCAATTGATTGAGGCAATATCCTAATTCAATACTATCCGGGAACTTTTTATTCGGTTTATTTTTTATGTTAACAAAAAGAACATGTTTATGATTTTGCTGATGTTATTTTCGTCATTTCTGATAATAACCATTTTTACTATTTCGGATTTCAGATCAGAGACGACTAAGGGTAGAGATGTGGAGATTACTATAATTTACGATAATTACCCTGCTTACGAAAATTTCCAGGGTGACTGGGGATTTTCGTGCCTGATTGAAGGAAAGGATAAGACAATATTATTTGATACTGGTACCAAGTCTGAGGTATTCAGTAAAAATCTGAAAAAATTGAATATTGATATTCAAAGTATTGATTTTATAGTTATCTCACATAATCATGGGGATCATACCGGAGGGCTTCCTGTCTTAGCGGAACAGTCAGTAAATGCGCCCATTTATATCCCATCATCAGTAAGTGATGATTTTATCAAATATTTTCCGTCTTTCAGAAATCAAATAATTGTTGTTTCGGATCCTGTTGAAATATGTGAAGGTGTCCTATTGACAGGTGAAATGGGTGAAAGAATCAAAGAACAATCCTTATTGGTTGAAACCGAAATGGGAATAGTTGTTATTACGGGCTGTTCACATCCTGGTATAAACATTATTCTTGATAAAGTCACAGAAATATCTGATCAACCCATACATCTGGTGATGGGTGGATTTCATATGCTTGATCATAGTTCTGCGGAGATTAAAAAAATCATTGATCAATTCAAATTTCACCAGGTTAAACAATGTGCGCCCTCACATTGTGCAGGTGACAAGGCAAAACAAATGTTTAAAGAAGCTTTTAGGGAAAATTTCATAACATTAGGGGCAGGCAGGAAAATTATTATATCAAATATCGGTCAATTGTGAGAATTATTCAGTTAGGATTAAGGATTTGAACTGATATCGATTCAAACAGGTATTTGAGTAGAAAACTTTCATGAATTGGTAAATGGATCTTTTTATACATTCTATCTTAGTCAAATAATTCACAGTTAAAGCACCGAAATCAGAAAAAATAACCAGATCTACTATCTTTTTCGTATTTTTATGAGATCTGATGCAACCTTTAATGTTCTGAATATATCATATATAAAACCGAACAATCTTAAAATCAATCATGATAAAGAACTACCTGAAAGTCACATTTCGTAGCTTGATGAAAAACAAATTATTTGTTTTTATTAATGTCCTTGGACTGGCTATTGCTCTTGCTTGTTGTATTGTCGCCTATCTGAATTGGGAATACAACATAAAATTTGATACACAGCATTTAAATGCAGAAAAAATATACAGGGTAAATTTCATTCGTATCACCAATGGAGAACCTATTAAGAATGGAGATTGCCCCATGCCCTTAGGAGGAATCATCCGCCAGAATTTCAGTCAGGTCGAAAATGTGATTCGCTTATATCCAAGTGGTGGAAATTTTAAAGTGGGAGATGAACTATTCCGGACTTCTGTGACATGTGTCGATCCGAGATTTTTCAACGTTTTCACATTTAACATGATCCATGGAAATGGAGATTATTTGAATGATAAGACACGAATCTTCATCAGTGATGAGCTGGCTGGCAAACATTTTCCGGATATAGAGGACCCTGTTGGACAACTGATCACTTATATTAACGGTGAAGAAAGAATTGAATATATTGTAGCTGGAGTTTTTGAAAAACCGCCACAGAATTCCAGCTTTCAGGCTGAAGCCTATGTGCATTTCGATAATTGCCTGGATGTTGGGAATTGGGATGAAAATGATTGGGCACTGTTTAATACCACATTCATTGCGGTAGAAAATCCAAAAGATGTCCCGGCAATTGAAAAGGCGATGCAAAACTATGTAGAGATCCAGAACCGGGCTAAAGAAGATTATAAAGTTGCAGAGTACTATCTGGATCCATTCGTTGGGATGGCTGTTCGGGCTGAACGTGATGACATATGGAATCATTGGACGAATGATAGCCTTCCTGTCGCCGCGGCCACTGCACCGGGCATAATGGCTATTTTGATCCTGTTGCTTGCTTGCTTTAATTTTACCAACACCTCAATAGCGATGGCCAATAAACGGATCAAGGAAATTGGAATACGAAAAGTACTTGGATCTGGCAGGAAACAATTGATCGCTCAATTTCTTGGGGAAAACATCATACTTGCTTTTTTTGCTTTAATTGCAGGCATTTTAATCGCATCCATATTGGTTCCGCTTTATAGCCAGATGTGGGCATTTCTGGAAATTAAATTAAATCTTTTTGAAAATATTGCATTGTTGGGTTTCTTGTTTTTATTGCTTCTTTTCACTGGAGTTTTAGCAGGAAGTTATCCGGCATTTTATGTAAGCAGATTTCATCCTGCCAGTATACTGAAGGGTACACAGAAATATGGTGGCACCAATTTATTTACCAGGATCTTGTTGACTATGCAATATGCCATATCTATCGTTGCTATAATTTCCGGTTTTGTTTTTTCGCAGAATGCAGAATACCAGAAAAATTATGACATCGGATTCGATATGGAAAGTATTGTGTTTGCATATGTCTCTAACGGAAATGATTATCAAACTTATAAAAATGAATTAACTGGTTATAATAAAATAAAATCAATTGCCGGTTCAGCCCACAGTATAGCCTCTTCATGGTATACGGATCCTATTATATTTGAATCTTCTGAATTGGATGTATTGCTGATGGATATTGGTGATGGTTACCTGGAAACTATTGGGGCAAGTTTGTTGGAGGGCAGAGATTTTATTAAAGACAGTCAGAATGATGTTGAAAATTCAGTGATTGTCAACGAGGAATTGGTGAGCGTTTTAAACTGGGAAGAACCTATTGGGCAAAGAATAATTTTAAAGGATACAATAGAATTATATGTTGTCGGTGTAGTAAAAAATATTTACTTATCAGGAGGATTATGGAATCCGGTGAGGCCATTATTATTAAGATATACTTTAGAAGACAATTACCGGTTCATTTCTGTAAAAGCAGATGTTGAAAATCTTATAGATGTTCATGATTATATGGAAGCCAAATGGAAAGAGGTATTCCCTGATGAATTACCGACCATCAGCTATATGGATATGTCAAAGGCGGAAACAGCACTGATTAACACAAATATCCGTACGATTTTCGTATTTCTCGGAATAGTTGCATTATTCCTTTCTTCAATTGGCCTTTTCAGCCTGGTATCCTTAAATATCATCAAACGGACAAAGGAAATAGGTGTTCGGAAAGTATTGGGTGCTTCCATTCCACGCATTGTTAATCATATCAGTAAGGAGTTTGTTGTCATACTAGCCATCTCTTCTATTTTAGGCTCAGTTGCAGGTTATTATCTTTCGGACATGTTGATGGGAAGTATTTGGGTTTACTATATTGCAGTTGGATTATCTCCTTTTGTCTTTTCGATCCTGATTTTATTTATTATCAGTGCAATTACAGTTGGGGGGAAAATTATAAGGGCTGCTTCACTCAATCCGGCTTATACATTGAGAGATGAATAATAAAATCTATATGATTTCAGCTACAGATTTTCATAAAGCCTCCTGGCTTCCTGGGCATCCTTATATTCCGGATCAGCATTCACCCATACCTCATTGGCTATTTTCAGGTGTTCCAAGGCTTCTTCTTTCTGGTTCTGGTTAAGCATGATTTTAGCCAATTGGAAATGTGCATCAGGATGGTAGGGATTTAGCTTCAACATTTCGTTGAAGATGTTTTTTGCTTTTTCGATTTCTCCAAGATTTAGAACACAATTTGCAATTTTAATTTCGAGGAGATCTTTGGGGAAATAGGTATTTACTTTCTTAAATTCAAGATAGGTTTCCAAGGCATGTTCATATTCCCCTATTAAATACAATACCTCAGCTTCGTAATAATTTTCAATATTACCGGATGAACCATATTTAGAAGCGTAGGTTTTTATCCTAGCCAATTCTTCTTGAGCCTTAGAAATATTCTCTTTATTTAAATAATAATTGATGTATCCATAGGCCAATATGTTTTTAAAGGATCCGGTAAAGGTATTTTCTTCTTGTTGTATAATCCGGAGTGCCTCATCAGCCTGATCAATCAGAAAATACCAATAAAGTCGATTAACCCGGTAAATTGATACCATCAGAGGCGGGTATACGTTCTTCGTCGTTTTTAATGTTTGTTCCCAGATTTTGATTACTTTCTGGATCTGCCCGCGATGCAGATTATAATTGATCATCATTCCATAAATTGTTATACTATCAACAGCGTTACTAGCTTTTACTAGCGCAGCTTCAAATATTCTTTCGGCTTCTTCAAAATCTCCCTGACGTTCCTTTATAATTGCCAGAGGTCCAATACTATTTATATTATCTTCTGATAATAAAAGAGACTTTTCATAATTTTTCTCAGCTTCATTGTAAAGACCTGATTCGAAGTAAAAATCGCCAAGTAGCTGGTAGGATCTGGAATGATTCGGGTATTTTTCAGCGTATAAATTATAATAACTTAGTGCCTCTTCCATTTTTCCCTGTACCATCAATACATCGGCCAGGTTTACGTAAAAATTTCCACGGTTGTCATCGATTTCCAAAGCAGCTTTCAGAACCTGTTCAGCTTTTCCCGGTTCACCTGAAACCCGGTAAATTTGTGTCATCAGATTGTAGGCATCTACATCATCGGGATATAGTTCAATCCACATTTCAACCACTTTTATTCTTTTATCCTGCTCTTCATGAACATAGTAATAGAAGGATTTAGCCATGAATTGATCTCTCTCCGGAAGTAAGTATAACTTTTCTATAACTTTATCGATATATATCGAAGCCTGATTCATCTGGTTATTCATCAAATACAGGACTGACAAATTTAAATTTGCGATGATAAAATCCGGATCCTTTTCTACCGCATTGAGCATATGTTGAATACTACCTGCGTAATCCTTATCGAACGAAGCAATTGCGAATCCCATTGTGAAATTTTCCATCGCTCCCAGATTTCTTGTCAGTAAATTGGAAACTGCAAGATCCTCGGCTGTTTCAATATAACTGGAAGGTAACTGAAGATCTTCTTTAATTGTCACCGTCAATTGATCAATAAGGATAAATAAATCAAGGCCTTCAAAGGTGTGTTCCGCGATTAGTTTACCATTATCGGTTTCAAATAATTGAGTATTGATCTGATAACCTTCATTGATCTCATCAAAACTGCCGGCAAGGAAATAATTCAAACGTAATTCCTTTGCGATATTTCGTTTTAATGCGAAAGGGACCTGATTAATGTCTTCAATTTTGGCTCGTTTTATTTCATCGTAAAAAGATTCTGTGCCTCGGGGTTGAAAAAACTTATCCTGTTCAAGATCAGCTAATATGCCGATATTTATTCCAGTCGATAACCAATCAAGTTTTGGATTGTCAGTATAATTTTCGAAATTAAAAATGGCGATATTCCTTATGAATTCATTTTTTGGAATGATACGTTGTATGGTATTCCCCTGTTCATCCTCTACTGTTACTTCCCTGGTAGTAGCTCCAAGATCCTTGCCTTCAAATAAGAAAAATAAAATGATTATCGTTATCGCCAGGTTGGCAGGAATAAATATTCTTTCAGCCTTTACCCATTTATCCATGCCTGATTTTCCATGATAGTAGGCGATCAGCCCAACACTTGGGATCAGTGACAATAAAAAGATCCAGGTGAAATCAAACCAATGCGGTGAAAGCATGAATTTATTCAGAATCCATTGAACCAGCTGAATGATTATATATGATGCAATCAAATAAAAGAATAATATCTGAAACATTCTTCGCCTCCAGAGATCTTTTACAAAATTACCGATTGTATTTGTAGCGGGTTGTTTAGGGGGTGGAGGAAAACCTTCTCCCACAATAGTATATATTTGAATCAGTCTTTCAACATTTTTTAAACTGCGATTACCAACAAATGCAGTACCTATTTCAGGTTTGTTGATTAATCTTCATACACACGATCCGTCATATAAATACCACCCGGAGGGGCAAGAGGTTCAATTCTTGAGGCAATATTTACACCATCGCCAAAGATATCTTCATCTGTCAAAGTTATTTCTCCAACATGTATGCCGATCCGAACTTTAAATTCCTCCTGCCTGATGGCTCTTTGAAAGTCAATTGCACAATTTACAGCATCCAGCGCACTTGAAAAACTTGAAAGGGTACCATCGCCGATTTCTTTTCGCCATTTTCCATTGTAGGCGGCAATTAATGGTTTGAGTATATCACGTACTTTCTGTAAAGATTCCAGTGCTTTTTGTTCATTTTTTGCCATCATGGTTGTATATCCGACAACATCGATAAACATGATAGCAGCTAACTGTCTGGCCTGTGCCATATAATATAAAATTTAGCCGAAAATTCTCTTTTCTGTATATAAAGTTAATGATCAATCATTAAATAAACAGATGAAATATATATATGGTCTACAACTTATGTAAATGGACTTTGTAATATTCCAATTCCTCCAAATTAAAATAACATTGCCTATTGAATAGTAAGTAAGTATTGATCATCGATAGGGATATATCGGGATGAGGCCTCAATTAAGCTGGTAGCTGTCAGTTCAGGAACACCATAAACTTCAACAGATACTCCATGTTTTTTTTGTATTTTTTCTACAACAATATCAAAATCCCCATCACCTGAAGCAAGCACTATGATATCAACTTTTTCTGCATATTCCAGCATGTCTACTGTGATTCCAACATCCCAGTCACCCTTGGTAGATCCGTCTCCTCTTTGAATGTAAGGTTTTAGTTTCATTTCAAATCCCATATTTTTCAGGATCTGTTGAAATTTGATTTGTTTTTGATCACCCCGATCGATGGCATAAGCGATGGCTGTAAAAATTTCCCTTCCTGAAGTGGCATGATTCCAGAAATATCCATAATTAAAATGTTGATGATACCTTTCTTTGACAGTATAATAAATATTCTGAACGTCGACGAAAAGAGCTACTTTTTCCATGATGCAAGTCAGCTAAGAAATTATATTATGATTTGGAAAATTCATTATAATACGAAACCACATACTTTTTTCATGCCTTAAACTATACATTCAACGGATGAAGTATCAAATCAATTTCCATTTTTCCCGGCTTTCCCTTGCTATTAATAAATTTGCTTCTTCATCTCCAACACATTTTTCCTGCCCTTCATCCCAATTAAGTTCTCTACCCAACCGCCATGAGATCAGACCCAGGTGCATAGGTAAGGTCATTTTACGAACATATTCCAGGTTTGATTCAGGTTGATTTCTCGATTTAACGGCATCAATAAAATTCTGTTGATGTCCTGGTGATCGTTTTATCTTTTGATCTATTTCAGGAATATCCTGAAAGGTTTTATTATTACTAGTTATATCCCGGGTATCATAGTCACAAATTAAGGTGCCTTTATCACCTTCAAAATAGGCGCCGATTCCTCTTTCAGCAGCTCCGGGAACATCTGGTGGTTGAGTGGTCCAATATAATTTGAGATCCTCGAAATCAAAATCTACATCGATCCATTTTGGGGCATCTGCAATCCCATCAGGCGCTTCACCTCTGGCTGATATTTTTGTTAATCCTTTAGGATTTAAAGACCAGAATGCTATATCTGCAATATGGCACCAGAAATCAGCATACACACCACCTGAATAATCTAAAAAATATCGATACGTTTTATGGCATCTTTCGGGAATATAAGGAACATAGGGAGCTGTACCTAACCACATATCCCAATCGAGTGATTCCGGTGGTTTCCTGGATTCGGGAAATCCAAGCCCTGGAGAAAAGCCGGTTTTCCAGAGTCTTACGGTATGAATATGTCCCAATATGCCTGACTGGATAATTTCAACTATTCTGTGATAGTTATCACCTGCATGTATCTGTGTGCCCAGCTGGAAAATACGATTATACTGCTCCAAATTCTTCAACATCTGCTGGCCTTCATATATGTCGTAAGAGAGTGGTTTTTCACCGTAAACATCCTTCCCGGATTGAAAAGCAAGAATAGCGATTTGTGCATGCCAATGGTCTGGTGTTGCACATGAGATGGCATCAATATCCTGTCGTTCAAGGATTAGTCGAAAATCTGAATATCCTTTAACCTTTGTGTCAGGTTGCAATTGTTCTAAAACTTTTAAACTTGATTTTAAATGGGTTTTATCTACATCACAAAGGGCCACGATTTCAACTTCCGGAAGGTTAGCAAACCATTTGATATGATTATTACCCATACCACCTACACCAATAATAGCAACTCTCAATCGGTCACTTGCTGCGACCTTATTTAATAATGTCGGGAAAATAGTATATCCCAGGATCCCAATACTACTTTTTTTAAGGAAATCCCGTCGGTTGGAGGATGTTTTCATGAACAGAAAATTAATCTTTATTAAATAATTATAAGTTAAGTTACGAAAGATCAACAAGATTTTCTGTAAAATATCTATGCTATTATAAAACTAAAGGGATATGTTTTATCTTTCCCGATAGCTGTGTAAGTATTTTCAAATTATTCAAATCTGTCTTATGTTTTGATATGAATTAATTAGTGCTTGTAGTTATAACTCTTTCAAAGGTTTGAAAGAATAATTTCATTCTTAGCAGGAAATGGCCTAACTTTGTGTGATTAAACTCCAGGGGTGGCATTCGCTAATATTATATTCCGTGTTTATCTGCCTCTCTTTATTAAAATCATTGATCATTACATAAAAAATCAAAATTCATTATGCAAGTAGAAAAAAACAAAGTTGTTTCTATTCACTATACCCTGAAAGATAATGATGGGAATACTTTGGATTCCAGTGAAGGACGTGAACCATTAAGTTACCTTCATGGTAATGGAAATTTAATTTCCGGGATGGAAGAAGGATTAGAAGGAAAGCAAACGGGAGAAAAGCTTGATCTCAGAATCCCACCTGAAAAAGCCTATGGGAAAAGGAATGATAATCTTATTCAGGATGTTCCCAGAACAGCTTTTGGTGATCAGGATGTTAAAACCGGCATGCAATTCAACACCCAGGACGGCCATACAGTAACTGTTACCAAGGTAGGATTGGAAAATGTAACCGTGGATGGTAATCATCCGCTTGCCGGAATGGATCTGAATTTCGATGTGGAGGTTGTTGAAGTAAGGGAAGCCACTGTAGAAGAACTGGATCACGGTCATGTCCATGGGCCTGAAGGACATCAACATTAAAGTCAGTATGTTTATTCGTTTATCTGCTTATTTGGTCTCAAATAAACAGATAAACAAATAAACGAATAAACCCATGGTTATTCCTGAGGCATGTATGACATATCAGACATCAGCCATCCGGTTTTTGTTTCAATGCGATAGGTAAGTGCTGCAGTTCTTTCCCATAATTTTTGCGCTTCTTCCCCAAGTAATTCTTGCCTTTTTTGATTTTTCTGAGCATGATCAACGGGATTTGTGGCCCATGTATGAATTACCAGGACCGGGCCTTCATGTCCAAAACCGTTTGTATAAATGGTATATCCATTCGAAACATTTTTATCTTCATAGAGTTTTTTCCATTCCTTAGCCAGATTCATCATTTGATCCTGATGTATTTCATTATAATACATATAGTTCCATTCCCTGTAATTGTACCCCTCTTCCTGTAATTGTTCGGATTTATAGGAGAGGTCAGGATGAAATATAGCAATAAAATCCCTGTGTGTATTATACGTGCCATTGAATTCTGCAAATACAGCTTCGGTTTTATCCTTTCCCACCTGTTGGGAGAGTTTTGCCCAGGGAATATCATCTAATTGGGCCATGTTTTCAATAGGGGAAACATACATATACGTGTAATCTTCAACCCAAAAAGCTGAATAGGTCATATCTTGAAAATTACTTTCAGTAAGTAATTTTACCAGATCAGTACTTGCTTTCGCATACTGAGAAGCCTTACCTACAATAACGTTATCTTCGTGAATCAACAATAACTGAGTAGCAAGATTCTCCTGTGCAATCGTCCACCTAACTGTGAAAATAAGGATGAACACAAATAAACTTATTCGAGTAGTTTTCATGGTTGTAAGGTTTAAGTTTTTAGTTTTAGCCGAGAAATGTAAATTAATATTTATTGACATGCAATATATTTTTCATTGATTTGCAAAAAATCCAATTTTTTTTTGCGTATATCTTTTCCTGTTAATATATGGAACCATAGATAGATGATTCATACTTTGTATATATTCTTTTCGAACAGATACTTCAGAACTGTGGGGCTAATTTTCGCCATTAACAGTATTTTGTTCGGATCGTGGATTACGCGATTGCCGGAAGTCCAGAATCGATTGAAGATAGGGGAAGGTGAATTAGGAATTGCATTGTTGGGATTACCACTCGGATCAATTGCAATTATGCCATTTATGGGATGGATAATCCATAAACTGGGAGACGGGAAGGCTACTTTATTTTCGGCAATAATATTTTGCATTGTATCTACTTTCCCGGTATTGGCACCTACATATCTGCTGTTTTTTTTATCTATGATCCTTGTAGGGGTTTTCACAGGATCAATGGATATTGCCATGAATGCTTCCGCGGCTGCTGTTGAGAAAAGATATTCGCAATTAATCATGTCAACCTGCCATGGGATGTGGAGTGTGGGAGGCATGATTGGAGCAGGTACAACAAGTCTTCTTGCAGGATTTCTTGTACCTGCTGGAGTACATATTTTGATCCTGGCTGTTTTACTCCTGATGATCGTTTTTTATCAAATACCGATTCTCCTTTCAATCAAGGAAGAAACGGTATCCGATGTTGTATTTTCCATACCATCAGGGCCATTAATTGGACTGGCGACTATTGGGTTTTGTGTCATGCTTGGTGAAGGTGCCATAGCTGACTGGAGTGCTGTATATTTAAAAAATACCTTAAAGGCTGATGCATTTTACTCCGGATTAGGTTATGCAGGTTATTCTTTAACTATGGCGATAGGTAGGTTTTATGGTGACAGAATTATTGAGATTTGGGGGAGCCGTAAACTTGTTTTGGCTGGTGCCCTTATCGGTATCATGGGATTAGCTTTCGGATTGATAATTGGGAATCCCCCTTATGTAGTCTTGGGTTTTACCATTGCGGGACTTGGTTTTTCCTGCTTGATACCGGCCATATATATTGCTGCATCGAGGATGAAGGGAAGAAATCCGGGAGCGAGCCTGGCAGCTGTGGCTGGTCTGGGGTATTTCGGCATGTTGGTTGGCCCTCCTTTGATTGGGATGATTGCAGAAATATTCGGACTTACCTTTGGATTGAGTGTGGTTGTAGTATTATTAATTTTAGTTGCAATCTTATCTGGGTACGTGAAATTTCATTGATATCAGTAATTTTTATCAAATAAATATTTCGGATTAAGAATGATACTATCCATGTGAGATTGATCTTAACAATCCTGATAAAAGAAAACGGTAATGATAATATTCATAATTTTTAAAACAGACATGACATCATATTTGCTAAAGTACGTCATCGATTTTTTTTGGATTAAAAGGGAAAATTTAATAGAAATGAAAACATCGTGGGTATTCTCAGAATTTTATCGGTAAAACATTCTAAAACAAAAATAATGATTTCTTACACATGTGATCGAATGTTATTTTTCATCTGATAATTCACAATGAATCGTGTTCTTTTACAGATTGTTTGAGAAAAATATTTCAAACATTTCTAAAAAACCATTACTTTCAGGGTTTTAAAAACAAGTAACATGCCATTAAGTGCTTTAACAGAAGTATTGGGAACAAAAAGAGCAGCGCATTTATTACGTCGTGCTACATTTGGAGCTACCCGTGATCAGATTGATTCTTTTGCATCAATAAATCCGCAGGAAGCAGTATCCCTTTTATTTGACCAGGCGATTCCTGATCCGGAGCTACCTCTGGATCCTTTAACCGGATCAGAATGGGTTTCTGCCGGATCATCAGGTAATGGCAGTGAGGAGGATGAATTGCAGGAATATTTTAAAAGGTGGTTTATAGGTCAGATGTTAGGTGCAGGTATACCGGAAAATCTCAAATTACCCTTTGCAGCACGAGAAAAAATCACTCTTTTTCTGCATACTCACTTTACAACTAAACAGTCCGTTGTCAATAACAGCAGATCCCTTTATTTTCAAAATGAATTGTTCAGAAGATTTGCATTTGATAAATCTCTAGCTCCAGAATTTAATTTCCGTGAACTCACAAAAAAGATTTGTGTGGATAATGCCATGTTAAAATTCCTCGACGGGCGATTGAATGTAAAGGATAATCCAAATGAGAATTTTGCCAGGGAATTATTGGAATTGTTTACAATTGGCAGAGGATTGGAAGGGACTTTACCTGCAAATAATGATCCGGGCGATTATTTCAATTTCACCGAAGAGGATGTTCAAGCTGCCGCAAGGGTTTTATCTGGTTTTGATACCGATACAGACTTTATTACCACTGATATACAAACCTGGCTTCCACGAGGTAGGGCACGTGGTGGAACCAATGCAACTCAACATGATTTCCTGCCCAAGCAGTTCAGTGTACGTTTTAATAATCAAATCATTGAACCTGATCCAGTATTACTTGTAGACCCATTGGTTACTAATGAACAATTGGCGCTTGATGAGATCGGTCAGCTGATCAATATGATTTATTCAAAAGAAGAAACAGCAAAGCATGTATGCCGGAAAATTTATCGATTCTTTGTATATCATGACATTACCCTGGAAATTGAAAATACCATTATCAATCAAATGGCACAATCTTTTATTTCCAGTAATTATAAAATTCAACCGGTCATTGAAGAATTGCTGAGAAGTCGACATTTTTATGAAGCTGAAGCTGGAGTTGAGGATAATAACTTTGGAGGTATTATCAAATCACCACTCGACCTGATCCTGGGATCCATTATCTTTTTTAAAGTACCTGTTCCTGATTATGCCAGCGATACCAATAATTTTTATGATTTTACAGGATCATTGATCAAAGCCATGGATGATGAGGGATTAAACTTTTATGAACCATTTGAAGTTGCAGGTTATTCGGCGTATCACCAATATCCGGTCTATAACAGGAATTGGATATCAACCAATTATCTTACGCGCAGATATGATTTTATTCAGGATTTTTTTGGTGGAATGGAAATGATGGGAGGAAGTATGACGCCATTAAACCTGATAGATTTTATCAGCCAGAATTTTTCCAACACAGTGGCCAGCGATGCTGAATCTTTAATCCAGGAAATTGTCAGGTATCTTTTGCCGGTTTCTGATAATTTAACATTTATCGATCCGGATGGCAACGCGGAAATCACGGCTGAACGACTTCGATACTTCAGATTTGCCTTTTTGTATTCACCACAGATTGATGATGATCCTTTGGCAGCTTGGACATTCCGTTGGAATAATCCGGTAGATAATGAAGTTGTTAACAATCAATTACGGAATTTATTTAATGCCATTTTGCAATCACCGGAATATCAACTAATGTAAATGAAAATGAAGAGAAGGAAATTTATCAGAAATATTACATGGTCAGCAGGAGCATCTTTTGCATTAGGTGGTGTTCCGATCAGGTTAATGGCTAAAAAATCACCTTTGCTGCGAATGGCTGATCAAAGCACAAATGATAAAGTATTGATCATTTTGCAATTGCATGGTGGAAATGATGGATTGAATACCTTGATTCCAGTAGAACAATACGATATTTATTATAGCCGTCGTGCCAATATTGCTATTCCGGCAAAAGACAGCGTACGTAAAATGATACATCTGGATGCCACTTTACCCTCAGTGGATCAGGTCGGGCTTCATCCGGATATGATAGGTGTAAAGGAATTGTATGATCAGGGTCGTGTAAAGATCATTCAGGGAGTGTCCTATTATAAAAATAATGGATCTCATTTCAGAGGCCGCGATATCTGGTTTATGGGTGGTGGATTTGAAGATTATTATTCATCAGGTTGGGTAGGCCGTTATCTTCAAAAAACATATGAGCCTTCGCAATACCCGGACGATTTTCCCAATACTGATATGCTTGATCCTTTAGCCATAGAAATGGGAAGTGATGTTTCTCTAATATTCCATCAGGAAGGGAATATCCCTACTTCCATTTCACTGGGGAGTGATCCCGTAAGTTTTTCAAATCTTATTAATGGATTAGAGGGTTTTGTCGACGAGGGGCTTGATCCTAGGGGTAAACCACCTGCCTTCATCGATCCCTCTCCTTACGGCAAAGAACTAAATTGGATTTTGGGTCTTGAAGATAAATCGGAGGATTATGCACAGCGATTACTTGAAGTCTATCAGAATGCTTCTGAGACAAAAGTTACATATCCGGAGAAATACCCTTTTAATGCTCCTTCAGGTACATCTAATAACAGTTTATCCCCACAGTTACAGTTAATAGCAAGGTTACTTGATGGAGGGGGGCCTGGTCAGGGAGTTAAAACCAAAGTTTTTCTTGTAAAACTTGGAGGTTTCGATACGCATGCCTCTCAAGTTGAAACATATGATCCTACCATGGGTGTACATGCCGCAAAATTATATCATATTTCCGCTGCTATGAATGCATTTCAGGAAGACCTGCGACAAAGAGGCATTGAAGATAAGGTTCTTACCGTCACTACTTCTGAATTTGGGAGGAGGATCTCTTCGAATGGGAGTTTTGGAACTGATCATGGGACCGGTGCTCCACTACTAATTTTTGGAAAAGGAGTTATACCGGGCATGATTGGCACCAATCCTGATCTTTCTCCTGGCAATAGTAATGTGCCCATGCAATATGATTACCGCCAAGTATATGCAAATATACTCATGGACTGGATGGGGGTAGATAAATCTGTTTTAACAAATGATGTGTTTTTTGGTAATTTTATCGATGGCCCAAAAGAAGAAGGAGGATTTTATGAAAAGCTTCCCATAGCAAGTGACCAGATTACCGGGATTGATCAGTTTGTCAAGGAACGTTTTTACCTGAAAGATTGTTACCCAAATCCTGCTTCGGTTGAATCAATCATCCATTTCCATGTAAATCGACAATTCCAGGTAAGAATTGTTCTTCTAGACAATATGGGACGATTAATTAAATCTGTGCTTGATCAGGAAATGTTTCCCGGTGAACATCAAATAAGATTAGCAGTATCTGACATTCCGCAGGGTATTTATCATATCAGGATGGATGCTGGTCCTTTTAAAGAAACTAGAAAATTAATTGTTTATAAATAATTGTGAGTGAATGCGGTATTTCATTGGGATTTTAGTCATTTGTTTCTTAATGGTTTGTTCTGAACAAACTTTTGCTCAAAAGAATAAGAGCCGTAAGAAATATTATTCCGGAAAAGAATTAAAAGGAAATCGTAAAGAATCAGGTTCATTTATTACCAGACAGGGTTGGCTTGGATTAAAATTGGGAATCAATCTCACCAAGGTTGTTCCCGAAAAAAGGTACAGTTCATTCAGCCCAATACAGACATCTGAAATAAGTACTTACAAGCAGTATGAAAGTTTTAATAAAGTTGGAGTACAGGCAGGCATTGAGTTGAATTATAGCCTTAAATTCTTTTCAATCACTATTCAACCTAATTTCAGAAGACAGATTTTTGCCTATCGCAATGAATATGTATGGACTGATGAAAATCCAAACAATACTCTTCAACTGAATTATTATCAGCAACAGTATCTGGATTACATCGATATTCCGTTATTGTTAAAGTTTGAATATCCAACCGAATCGGTCAGGCCTTTTATCCTGATTGGTGGATATTATGGCTGGCTGGTTGATGCCAATAAATCAGTTGAAGTGACAGGTGTTGACCGGGCATCCGGAAGCGACAGGTATTTTGAAAAAGAAGCTATTTCTGTTGGAGCCAAAGAACTTTATGCAGATTATTCAGCGGGATTGATTGGTGGGATTGGATTGAATTATGATCTTGGTAATATCCGGTTAACATTTGATGCCACATACCGATATGGAATGAATAATATATCCAGTAAAAGTAATCGTTACAGCGATAGTCGTCTTGCCGGTATAGGTGATGTAGCCGATGATTTCAAAATGAACAATATATCAATCAATGTTGGTATCTTGTTTCCAATGAAGTTTTTAAGTACAAATTATATGGCTACTGAATAATTTTATTTTTAATAGCATGGAGAAAATATGTTAGAATACAAGCAATACATGAGATCTTTGAAAATATCATCTTTTATCATCGGTATTTGTATAGGGTTATTATCTTGTGAAAGCAATTCAGATGAAGTCTTACCTTCTGACAGTTTTGTAAAAATTTATGACGATACTCGTTTTAGCGCTTCATATATTCCAATTGATATTATTCAAACGGAAGATGAAGGATACCTGATACTTAGTGGAACCCGGCAGGAATCTTCAAATTTTGCCGGCACTTATGTAATGAAAGTTGATTCTGAGGGGAATTATATAGCGAATATCAGGTTACCTGATACTGATGTACAACCTATTGCAAACTGGATTAAACAGGGTAATATGTATTATTTTGTATGTATGGATGCTACAAATCTAGGAGCCAGGTTGTTTAGTGTTGATCAGCAATTGAATCTCTCTGATCCTACAAGCATTAATGCTACCTATCCCATGTCAGTTTCACAGGTGGATAACCAGATGATTTTATTAAGTTATGATAACGATAGTAAAAATTCTGAACTATCTCTCTTTGATGAAAACGGGAACATCTCGCAGTTTATATCTTTCAGCATTGGTATAGGAGAAGGTATCGAAGAACCCATCATAGATCATTTTACGCGAACCGGTAGACAATTTCCTTTTCAGACTGGCAGAGCGGCGGATGGGACATATTTTTTTAATGGATTTTATAATTATACGTTATCGCTGGTCTTTACAGATTTCTCGGGTGATATGCCAAAAGGAGTAGTACAGGGGCAACAGGATGATGGTGGTATCAGCGCCATACTCCCTTTATCAGGAAGTAATTTTGCATTGAGCAGGTTTAATTTTGGCGATAATTACGTCGTTTCACAAACACAAATTAATACATCTGATATCATTTCCAGTACAAACCTGATAGGGAATTCAGCCCTTGAATGGGCGCCTGATGCACATGTAGATATTAAAAGAATCAATATACCTCAACTGCTTGATGTAATCATATATGGTAGTACAACACAAAATGGTCAAATCATGATCACAATTTATGATTCATCTACTGGCGAATGGCTTGGAAATAAATACCTGGGATTTTCCACACCTTATTCCATACAAGGGATGATCCAAACATCAGATAATGGAATAGCTATTCTTGGAACCACTGCGGTGGCTGGTCGATTCAACCGGATTTGTCTGTTTAAACTATCATCAAAGGAATTGATCGATATTTCAAAACAGGTACAGCAATAAAATAACCAGAGACATTTTGTCACAACTTTTACAAGGAAATCAGGTATTTTTTCTCAACATAATTTTTTCGTTAAAACTTTTATACCTGAATTAACATCTATTAACAAAGATTTTCAGTTTTTAAAATATTAAAAACCTACATTTAAAGTCATTAATTTTTATTGATCATGTTCAGGAATTACATTATAATTATTCTTCGTAATCTGTTGAAATACAAGTTGTTTTCATTCATTAACATTTTTGGTCTATCACTGGCTATTGCCTGTAGTATTCTGGTTATTTTGTTCATCCAGAATGAACTGTCCTATGATACCTTCCATACAAAATCCGAACAAATTTATCGGCCATATACATATGCAAGAGCTGGGGAAGAGGAAGCCACCAATGTTCATACACCATTTATCATGGGAAAACAATTAAAAGAGACATATCCGGAAGTAATTGCTTATACCATATTGACCGAGTTTAATGATCAGGTAACAGTGAATGATCAATCTCTTGAGGAAGATATCCATGTGGCAAGTACAGATTTTTTCAACATATTTGACTTTAATATATTATATGGGATCACAAATAACGTTTTATCTGATCCCAGTCATTTGGTAATAACAAAAGATATCGCCAATAAATATTTTGGAAGTGAGGATGTAGTAGGGGAGCAAATGTCAATAATAGTAGGAGGAGAAAAAAAAGATTTTACTATTAAGTTGATACTTGATAGAATCCCTTCCAATTCCAGTATCCGGTTTTCCTTGTTGATTGGCGATCACCATCTTAAAGATATTTTCCCAGAACCCATGTTAACATCCTGGCATATGATCACTGGTGAAACTTACATTCTTTTAAATAAAGAAGTCAATTCAACACTACTTTCATCAAAATTTTCTTCCTTAATAGAACAGGTTTTAGGTGATGATCTGGAAAGAATGGAATTCAGTATACTTTTACAACCCATAACGGATATCCATCTAAATACGGATTTGCCATCTGGGAATGCTCCTGTAAGTGATCCAAAATATATTATTATACTCGTGACCATTGCAATTTTTATTCTTATGATTGCCTCGATCAATTTTGTGATGCTCTCATTGGGAAGATCCTTTATGCGTGCAAAGGAGATTGGTATTCGAAAATCCACCGGTGCCAGTAGGAGTCAGTTATTGATCCAATTTCTTAGTGAATCCATTGTCATAGCGGTTTTCGGATTAATTCTCGGCATTGGATTAGTATTTCTGTCTTTACGCTGGTTTAATGAATTGGCAGCACAGAATCTTGTATTTAATATTTCACCTTTGAATCTTATTATCTTTATATCATTAGCCATTGTAACAGGTATCCTTGCAGGTATATATCCGGCATTAGTTTTGTCTCAATTCAAACCAGTCAGAATTCTTAAGGGAGAAATCAAATATGGGAAGAGGAATAATATCTTTGGCGCCGTCCTGATCACAGGGCAGTTTATACTTTTTGTAATATTGATCGGTTGTTCTTTTATCATGAAAAAACAGTTGAATTTCATGCAACATAAAAACCTCGGATATGAAAAAGAAAATGTATTAGTAGTGCCCATGAATACCGGAGCTGCAAAAGGCGTAAGGGATATTGTGCAACAGGGTATGGAGAAAATTAAAATCATTGAGAATGAGGTCAGAAAAATACCTGGAGTAATTTCTACAGGTGCTGCCTCACATACATTTGAATCAGGTACATGGACATATGTAGGCTACAGTGATGAAGATGACAGAACAAAGAGTTTTTTTTATAATACCATTGATGCTAATTTTATTCCAACTATGAATATACGAATTTTAGCAGGCAGGAATTTTGAACGGGATAATCTTTCCGACCAGAAAAGATCTATTATCGTTAATAAATCATTTGTGGATGAATTTGGGCTGACAACTGGTGTTGGGGAAAGGATCCCTCATGAATTTTTCGATGATCATGAAATCATTGGTATAGTTGAAAATTTTCACATTCAATCCCTTCATACAAAAATAGAACCTCTCGTTTTAGCTATGAATGTAAATATTGCCTTTTCCGGGGCGAATAATATCGGGATTGGTAGTTCAGTATCACCTAAATTATTTGTACGATTAGAAAAGGATAGAATAGACGATGGTTTGACAGGTGTTCGGAAGGCATGGATCAAAGTATTCCCAGGCGAAACTTTTGATTATGATTTTGTCGATCAGCAGCTAAAAGAGCAATACGATAGAGAATCAAATTTAAACAAAGTAGTTACCAGTTCTTCACTTTTAGCAGTGATCATTGGTTGCCTGGGTTTATTTGGGATATCCATTCTTTCATTTAATAACAGGATTAAAGAAATATCGATACGTAAGGTTTTAGGGGCATCATGGATACATATTCTGATGATTTTAAGCAGACGATTTGTATACCTGTTAATTGTCGCATTGGTTGTTTCTGTACCGATTACTTACCAGATTATGCAGAAATGGCTCAAAGAATTTGAATACAAAACAAGCATTCAGCCCTGGATTTTTCTGCTTGCGGGCTTGGTTAGTATGCTTATCATCCTGATCACTTTAAGTTATCAGGGAATATCAGCCCTCCGCACAAATCCGGCAGATACTTTAAGAAATGAGTAAATATGTAATTATGGACTTCCAAATTGAAACAACCTGATTATATATTACTCTGATTTTCCCATTGAAACCGGAAATCCGAGCAATTCCTCAAGAGGGAAAGTAAATCTTGCCATTTTGCCTAAGTTTACCGCATCATCAATTGAATAATTATTATACCGGATCAACCATGCCATCCATGCGAGGGTTGCCCTTCCAGCACTTCTACAGTGAATCAATACTTTTCCCTTTGTAAGTTTGATTGAATTGTTGATTGCATGAATTGCTTCCGGAGTATAACCCGCTACACCACCTATTGGAACATGGATGTAATCCAATCCTTTTTTTATCACATAACTCTCTTCATCATAGCCTGTTGATTTTTGGGTAATTACTTCCTGTTCAGTCCTGATATTTATGATTAAGGTGACTCCCAAAGATTCAAGTGTATCCAGTGTTTCCATTTCAGGCTGACCACCCAGGAAAAAATCACCAGCCTGGTAAAGAAAAACAGAGCTATCAATCAGAATAGGAGAATCAATCTTTAATTCAACTATATCTGAATTTGTATTACTCAAGATTTGATCAAAGGTTAACAGTATAATAAGAATCACCATCAGAGTAATTTTAATATTTTTCATGTATATCATATTTTAATGTATAAAAGACTTTATATTCCATAATGTGAATTTCTGAAGAAAAGTTTCAATTGAATAAAATTTCTCTTAATAATAAATGATCATTGTAGATAGTGCGCATTAATCACAATGTATAAAAAGTAGTAATTATCATATTAATATTTGGATGTTTTTCTTGATTGTGGAGTAATATCCTATTAGTTTTAGTATGCTATCAACGGCTAACATGAAAAACTTTTTAATTTACTTGTTATTATTTGGCGGGTTATTTCTTCAATGTTCAAATCCTACCATCAGATTAAATGGTTTATATCCTGCGGAAATAGATATTCCTACAGACATACAATCGGTTGCAATTATTAACCGAACAGAACCGGCAAATAAACTGTTGAACATCCTGGAAGGAGGCATAACGGGGGAGGGCATTGGACAGGATAAACTTGCTTCTCAAATAACGATTGATGGAGTTACTGAAATTCTGCAAAATTCAGATAGATATCGGGTTGTCAGGACCAATGAGATTTTGAAAGGGTCTGAATCGGGCAGCACGATGCCTGATCCCTTATCCTGGGAAGTTATTGAGAAAATAGCCAAAGAATACAGTGTAGACATAGTATTAGTATTGGAAACATTTGACTCAGACTTTATCGTCACCGAAGGCTCAAAAGTAGTTGAAAAGAAAAATGCTGACGGAGTTGTTGTGAACGAAACCGAGTATTATGCTAGGGGAGTTGCGACAGTTAATCTCGGATTCAGGTTGTATGATCCGGTTGAAAAGGGTATTCTTGATCAACAGCATTTTTCACATAACATGGATTGGGATGCTTCAGGAAAATCTATCAATGATGCTATCAATCATATGATCGGTAGAGATGCTGCCGTTAAGGATGTTAGCTACAATGCAGGTGTAAGGTATGCAAGAAGGATCACACCATCCTGGTACCGTGTCGTACGAACATATTATAAAAAAGCGAAAGATAATCCTGATATGGAGGAGGGAGCCCGGTGGATGGAGGCAAATGATTGGGATAACGCTATTGTAGCACTGGAAAGGGCGATTGAACATGATGATCAGAAAAGCCGTGGTATGTCTGCTCATAATATGGCCGTAGTTTACGAGATATTAGGGGATTTTGAAAAAGCAAAGGAATGGGCACAAATTGCCTGGGCAAAATATCAGAATAAAGATTCCAAAGATTATGCTTATCAGCTCAACCAGCGGATTAAGGATCAGGAAAGGTTGAAATACCAGATGGGTGAATAATCTTCGAATTCCCGGTTCACATAAGAACGGTACACCAATTTTGGTCTCATAAAACAAAAAACCATCTCAATCTTTAATTAATATTGGAAGGAAATTTAATTATCCTGGAATAGATAGCTAAATTATGAGTTATCTTTATTCTTTTAACTTAATCATTTTTCAGTTATTTATTTTTTTAACTCAAGAAATGAAAGGATTTTTTGATGATATAAATTTGATCGGAAGATGGCGTATTCCATTGGTTTTTTTATTTTTTGGATTGATTTTATTTTCGACTAAGCTAATCGCACAAAGTGAAGATGAAAAAACACGTAATACAGATCAATATACATCGGAAGGCAAACGTATATATGAAACTGTTCATCTACAATCCCCGCCTCCAAAAATTGATGGCAAATTAGATGATGCCTGTTGGAGAGAAGGTTACTGGTCAGGTAATTATCGCCAATATTTACCAAAGGAAAATGCAGATCCTTCACAAAAAACCAAATTGAAGATCCTGTATGATAAGGAGAATATCTATGTTGCTATAAGGGCTTTTGATTTGGAGATTGAAAAGATAGATCGTCAGATGGGTAGAAGAGACGAATTCAGGGGGGACATTGTAGGGATTTGTTTTGATAGTTATTTCGACCATCGAACCGGATTTGAATTTGATCTCACCGCCTCGGGAAGTAAAATTGATTTGATCTTATTAAATGATGGATGGGATACAAATTGGGATCCGGTTTGGTATGGTAAAACGGGGATTGAGGATTCAGCCTGGACTGCAGAATTTCAGATACCACTCAGTCAGTTAAGGTATGGCCATAAAGATACCCATGTTTGGGGATTACATTCATGGCGGTGGATCAATCGTCATCAGGAGGAAGACCAGTGGAATCTGATGCCAAGGGATAATCCGGGATATCTATATTCGATCGGTGAATTGCATGGAATTTCGGGAATTACTAAAAAGCGAAAGATTGAAATGCTACCTTATATTTCGGGGCAGTTGCAGACCCTTGAAAAGGAGCCGGATAATCCTTATGCCACAGGTAAATTATGGGATTATAACATAGGTCTTGATGGAAAATTAGGCATTTCAAGTGATTTTACACTTGATTTTACTGTAAATCCTGATTTTGGACAGGTGGAAGCCGATCCATCTGTGTTGAATCTCACTGCTTTCGAAGTGTTTTACGAGGAGAAACGACCTTTTTTTCTGGAAGGGAAAAATATACTTGATTTTGATTTCGGATCTGATCTTTTATTTTACTCAAGACGTATTGGTCACCAACCCATGTACAATCCTGATTTGGAGGAGGGAGAATTTGCAGAAACAGTTAACAATACCAGAATTTTAGGAGCTTTAAAATTAACTGGGAAGACAAAAAAAGGATTATCGATCGGGATTATAGAAAGCCTCACTGCCAGGGAAAAGGTTGAGATCAGCGGGCATGAAGAAATTCGTAAAGAAACTGTTGAACCACTCACCCATTATTTTATAGGTCGTATTCAACAAGACATTCAACAGGGAAATACCATGATAGGAGGAATGCTGACCGCTACTAATCGGGCTTTAAAAGATCCGTATTTATTCATTCTTAATAGAGAAGCGTATACCGGCGGACTTGATATTAGACATTTCTGGAAAAACAAGACCTTTTATCTGGATGGGAAAATCGTTTTCAGCTATATCAAAGGAGAACCACCCGCAATGGAAAACCTACAATGTGCCTCTGCACATTATTTCCAACGTCCGGATGCAGATTATCTTTCAGTGGATACCACTTGTCATTTTGTTCGGGGATTTGGGGGAAGTTTAGAACTGGGGAAAGGGAGCAATGGTAGATGGCGATATTCTGCAGGCATCAACTGGCGTTCCCCAGGACTCGATCTCAATGATGTGGGTTATTTGCAGTTAGCGGATTTAATAGAACAGGAAATTTCTGTTGGTTATGTTGAAAACGAACCAAAAAGAATTTTCAGAAATTATCAGATATATCTGTCTCAATCCAATAACTGGAACTTCGGAGGAGATTTTTTAGGATCAAGACTGATGTTGTCATTACGCAGCACTTTCGCAAACAAATGGCAACTGCATGGTTCCACCTTGTATCAGAGCAAGTCATTGGATATGCGTTTATTACGTGGTGGACCTGCCATATACCTGCTTGGATTTTTACATAACCGGTATTCAATCAGCACTGATCATTCCAGGAAATTATCCTTTAGAGCCGGATATCATTTCCATTTATTTGAGGATAGGGTGTCTAAGACAAATCAACTGTTTTCCGGATTAACTTATCGTATATCCAATGCATTGAGACTCTCGTCGGAAATTGATTATGCGGTTTTAAGAGATAATTACCAATATATCGATAAAATATCCATTGAACAGGGAGATCGATACCTGCTCGGTAAAATTGACCGGAAAACGTTGGGGCTCACCATCCGGGCTGATTTTTCCATTACGCCTCAGTTCACCATTCAGTATTATGGGAATCCTTATATTTCAATAGGAGAATACAAAAATATCAAAAAGGTAGTGGATCCGGAAAATTCAAACCCTGATTATATTTATTATACCTATCAATCCAATGAAATTAAGTTGGATCCTTCCAATAATCAGTATCTAATAACCGAATACTTCCCTGAAGGATCATCATTTACCTTAGACAATCCTGACTTTAACTTCATGCAATTCAGATCAAATCTGGTAGCCAGGTGGGAATATAAGCCGGGATCTACTTTTTATTTTGTATGGACCAATGGAAGAACAGGTTATGATAATAATTCATCCTATTCCTTATCTGATAGCATCAATAGTATATTTGATCAACATGCCGAAAATGTTTTTCTCATAAAATTTAATTACTGGTTCCAGATCTAGCTGACTAACAAAAAATAACTTCAACTTTTTGATTTTTAAGTAAGTTCAGGTAAAAATCTGGAAGGGATCTGTCCGTGATGATATGCCTGATCTGTTGGGGAGAGCAAATTGTGGTAAGTTCCAGTTTCCCGAATTTACTTGAATCAGTTACAATGTATGTATTCTCGCATTTTTCCAGGATATGAGCAGATATTTCGGACCGGAGGATATCCCTGGAAGTGAATCCTGTCTCCTCGGTGAATCCATCAATGCCGATAAAGGCTTTTGAAAAGTGGAGTTGATCTATACCTGTTTTGGCAAGTTTCCCGACCATACTTTCACTTACAGGTTGATAGATGCCTCCAAGCAGGATGATATTGATATTCCGGTTGTTTCTGAATTGGCGTGCGATATAAACATTGGTAGTAATCAGGGTGATATCTTCCTTTCGAACAAGTTCTCTTGCCAGCAAGGCATTGATGGAACCGGATTCAACCAGCACCGTTTCTCCGGGAAGCACTTGTTCGGCAGCCTTTCTGGCTATTTTTAATTTGATGTCAAAATTTACCCCCAATCGAATTTCAATATCATCAGCATCCCTTAAACGAGCTCCGCCATGTACCCTTTTTAACAATCCCTCGTTTTCAAGAAAATTCAGATCATGACGGATCGTCACCCCGGAAACTTTCAGTTTTTTTGAAAGTATGTTTACACTGGCACTGGTATGTTCGGCCAGGATTTCCACTATTTTTTTCTGTCTATTATTCATCTTTATTCCAGTAATAAGGCGGCTGCTCCAATCATTCCGGAATCCACTCCAATGACTGATTCTGAAATCTCAATGGGATCAAATATCATATCTTTTGCGTATGAATTAAAAGTTTTACGAATCCTGTCCAGGTAGATAGGTCCCCATTTCATCAACCCACCACCCAAAAGAATAAGAGGTGGATTAAAGATTTGGAAAATATTGTATAATCCGATACCGATAAAATCAGCACATTGGAGTACAATCTCTTCACTTAACAGATCATGCATGTCCAATCCTTTCTTCAACCATTTGCCATCAATCTTATTAAAATCAAAATCGTCAGGAATGGGTAGTAAGGTTTTTCGTCCTGTTTCGATTTTTTTTCTGAAAAGGTGAGGAAGGGCCAATCCGCAAGCACAGGACATCAGACAACCTTTATTTCCACAAGTGCACATAATATCCCAATCGGGATCGATAATTGTATGACCAATCTCACCAGCTGTTCCAGTCAAACCACGATAAACCTTTCCATCGAGGATGATACCTGCACCGATACCGGTACTAATGGTCATGAAGATCATACTGTCGTAGTTTTTGCCACCCCCGTACTTGAATTCGGCAAAAGCCTGGGCATTGGCATCATTATCTATCAAAATAGGAATCCCGAAGAATTCCTGTAAATTCTGTCTTAAAGGGTAATTCTTAAATCCTTTCAAATTAGAAGTAGTGATAATTATCCCATCCCGGTAACGCAAATGTCCAGCAACACCAATACCGATTCCCATTAGATCCGATTCCTCCATGTGGTTCTTTTTGACGAGTTTTTTGATAAGTAAGGCTATTTGTTCGATCACCAGTTCTTCAGGTTTATTCACATGGTCATATACAATGGCCCTATCAATCACCTGACCATCCTGGTCAACAAGTCCGATAGATAGTTTAGTGCCCCCAAGGTCGACACCGCACAATACTTTATTCATAAAAAATCACATTGTATGCTCCGTACGCGCCATGATATCATCCTGTGTATCAGGAGATAATGTAGTAAAAAATGCAGAATATCCCGCTACTCTCACTACCAGATCCCTGTAATTTTCCGGATTTTTTCTGGCAGCTAGCAAAGTCTCTTTAGATACTATATTATACTGCACATGCCACCCTTTTAATTTTGTAAAAAAAGTTCGAATAATCGAGATTAATTTTTCTTTATCTGAATCTGCTTTAATTCCAGAAGGAGCTAATTTTTGATTCAACAGAACTCCTCCCAGAATTTTTTCAGTAGGCAATTTCGCTACGGACTTGAATACAGCTGTAGGTCCCAGGTGATCCGTCCCCGATGTGGGTGAACTACCCTCTGCCAGAGGAGTAAATGCTTTTCTGCCATCAGGGGTTGCAGGTACTACGGAACCGGAGGGCACATTGGCTGAAATGCTGGAAGTACCTGCGTAGTACCTGCATCCAATCGGGCCTCTCTGATATCTTGTGGTATGGTACTGATCAAGTTCAGCTATGTAATGCATATAAGCCTCATTTAATAATTGATCAACATAATCTTCATCATTACCATATTTTGGCGCATAATTGAGTAGTAACTGTCGTATTCTCTCTCCTTCCTTACCTTCAAAATCATTATCGAGGTACTTCATCAGATCGCCAGCTGTAATCTTTTTTTCATCAAAAACAAGTTTTTTAATAGCTGCCAGGGAGTTACCCAAATTAGCAATACCTACCTGTAGACCAGAAATAAAATCGTATTTCGATCCGCCTTCTTTGATCGTTTTTCCCCTTTCAATACAATTTTCAACGAAGGCTGAGCAAAGTATGTCCGGGACAAGTTCTTCCAGCGCCTGGTCAATGGCAGTATCAATTTCAATAGTTTTTTTTGTATAAAATTTTATTTGTTTTTCCCAGGCTTTCATTACATATTCAAATGAATGAAAGGAAGTAAAGTTACCTGTTCCCTGATGAAATATTTTACCTGTTTTGGTATCCTTTCCATCGTTCAGGGCAGCCAGAAATACACGCATGAAATTTAAAAAACTCATTCCTGTACACCGATAACCCCATTTCCCAGGTACAGCGATCTCAATACATCCAATGGCAGAATAATTATAGGCATCCACTTTTTCTATGCCCAGTTTGATTAATGATGGGATCACAATTTCGTCATTATTAAATGCAGGCATTCCAAATCCCTTTTCAATTACGTTAACACATGCTATCAGAAAATCCTGACGCATGTTTTTATGAAATCTGACTGACAAGTTAGGTTGGGTTAATTTAAGACGGCCAACAGATTCTAAAATAAGAAAGCTCAAGTCATTAACGGCATCTTTACCTTCGGCTGTTTGTCCGCCAATCGTTATATTCTGATATAAAGGGCTTCCGGCAGAATACCTCGTATGGGACCATGAGCGGATTTTATTTATGGAAAGCAATTTGATCCAGGTATTTTCCAACAATTCCAGAACTCTTTCATCCGTAATTTTTCCAGTAAGGATATCATCCTTGTAAAACTTATATAAATACTGATCTAATCTCCCGAGAGATACGGAGTGCCCATTACTTTCAATTTGAAGGATTAATTGAACAAAGTAGACTAGTTGGATTGCCTGATTAAAATCTTCCGGAGGATGATGTGCAATATGACCACAATTCTGGCCGATTACCTTTAATTCATTAATTCTGACAGGATCGTTAACCTCCTTGATCGTATCGATAGCAAGTTTTTCGAAGCGTTTAATAAAACACTGGAATGCCTTCAATCCAATCAGAAGAGCCTTATAAAAATCCTCTTTTTTATGATCACTATTACTCTTGGTAGATAATTCGTTTCTATGATTTAAAACATCCAATATATAATTATCCAATCCAATTGCCAGTATTTTTTCAAAATGTACCGCAATGTGTGCATCACCGGATGTTAAATTCCCTTCGGCCCGTATGATTCCTGAATCATGAATTTCCCTGTTAATGTCGGTCATTTGAGCATATCCATGCTCGATGAGGGTTTTGCCCTGCCACCAGGTACAAATCTCTTTTAATTCCAGTTTATGTTTTTCGGAAATATAAAATGCATCCCCCGGGCGTTTATCGAATTCTTCCAGTTCATCGAGAATCCACTGAACAGCATACTCGGGAAATATCGGAGCCGCACGCAACTGAGATGAATGGTTACCAACAATCAATTCGCCATCTTCAATGAATATAGTCATTACATTCAGGGTTTTTTCCAAGGCGAGGGCCCTTTTGATAATAATGGGTAGCCCTTCATTTTCCTGATATACTTCAGTATAAAACCTGGCACGTTCGGTACATACGGAGGGTTGCACCTGAAGTACTTTTTCACGAAGCTGACTGATCCGATTTGTCAATTCGGATTTATTGGTAATTTGTATCATCATTAACCTCCTATATTTATTTTGAATCCTTTATCATTGGCATATTTAATGTATGGTCTAAGCTCTTCTTCTTGCACAGATTTTATGTCATTAAATGGATAGGATTTGCCCAGCATTTTATATTTTAATTTGCCTAATGTATGATAAGGGATAAAATCGATTTTTTTACTGTGTTTTAACCTCCCGGCGTAATTGATGATGTTTTTCATTTCGATTAAGGTATGATTAAAAGTAGGGATAACAGGAATCCGTAAAATATATTCATTTCCGAGATCATCAATTAAGGAAAGATTGTCCAGGACTAACTGAACATTGCCCCCCGTAAACTTTTTATACTTCTGGGCATCAATATGCTTAAGGTCTATCAGGAACTCATCAATATAGCATAAATACCGCTCGATTTTTTCCCAGGGTATATGTAAACATGTTTCTGCTGAAATATGAATGCCTTTATTTTTAAGTTCACGGACAAGGTCAAGTAGCCATTCATCCTGGGCAAAGGGTTCACCGCCAGTCAGGGTTATGCCTCCATCGCTTTGTCTATAGAAATCCAGGTCTTTATTTATTTCTTCGAGGAGATCATCGATGCTTTTTTTTTCACCTGTCACCATAAGGGCTTTTGAAGGACATAATTTGTGATAAAGGATTGGATCTACTAATACTTTTCTGTTAATCACTAGATGATCATTCATGATAGTAAAAACACCATCACCGGTCTTCGTACAATCTCCAAATCCCTTACACTTTCTCTCATCAAATAAAATCTCCGGCGAAAAAGATTGACTTTCCGGATTACTACACCACATACATCTCAGCGGGCAACCCTTGAAAAATATATTTGTTCGGACGCCCTCACCATCATGAATAGAAAATCGCTGAATATTGAAAATCATAATTTTCGTTAAAAAAGTCATAAATTACTTTCAAATGAAAGTTAAATATATTTTATATGAAAGAAAATGATTTTTATCATGATTTTATATTTTCTTCAGGAAGATCTAATTCTCTATTATAATTCTATGGCATGGAAGTGCATTTAGGCTTGATTTTTAAAATTTAATAAGATAATGAAAATGGAATATTTCATCATATTTAATATGTTTATACTTTGATTGGATAAATTGATATAAACTAAAATCATCGACCATGAAAATTTTTTTTATCCTCCTAATGATAATGATTGTTGTTGAACAGAGGGTTAACGGCCAACTGACACGCAAAGAGATGAAAGTCCCTGATATTCCTGGTTATGAAACATTGAAATGTGATTTTCATATTCATACGGTTTTTTCCGATGGTAATGTATGGCCTACCGTCCGGGTAGATGAAGCATGGATATTGGGATATGATGCCATATCTATTACGGATCATATTGAGTATCAACCACATAAGCATTATATTCCTGTACACCACAATGCGGGATATGAAATTGCAAAACCTAAAGGAGATAAACAGGATATGATTGTTATACAAGGTTCAGAGGTGACGCGGGTAATGCCTCCGGGTCACCTGAACGCCATATTTATAGAGGATGCATCAAAGATTGAAACGGAACGCATCAGACATATGCATGCATCGGATTTGCGAAGTGATAATTTCATGGACTCCATTGATCACCAGCATCAGGATTATATGCTTGCACTTGAAGAAGCGCTTAATCAAGGAGGATTCATTTTCTGGAATCATCCGGGTTGGAGTTCACAGGCTCCGGATGGAATTAAAATATATGATGTACATAAAGATCTGATTGAAAGAGGGTGGTTAAAAGGGATTGAAGTTGCCAACTGGAGCGACTGGTACCCTGAAGCTTTTCAATGGTGTCTAGATTATAATATTGCTATGTTGAGTAATTCTGATATACATCAGACCGAAGGGATTTATGAAATGGCATCCAAAGTGAACAGAAGGCCGGTAACCCTGGTATTTGCTACCGAAAGAACAGCAGATGGAATTCTTGATGCACTTAATGCGGCAAGAACAGCTGTTTGGTTTAATGATCTGACGATAGGAAAGGAAATATATCTGGGACCCCTATTCGATGAATCAATTAAAACAAGTGCTCCATTTTTTATTGATCAGGATGGGAAAAAATATTTCAATATTAAAAATACGAGTGATTTCTTGTTTACAATGGTTGATTCAAGTACAGGCGAAACTTTGGAATTATTACCAGAGAGTACAACAATCCTAACCATAGAAGCGGAAGAAAAGGAAAGAATATTTGAAATAAAAAACTTTTTAATCGAGCCGGAAAAGCCACTTGAGATTACGATATCATTTGATTAAGAAGGTATAACCAATACTTAGATCCATAAAATCAGCCTCGCCGAAATTGGCATTTATATGTGCTCCAATTGAAACATTATGTCGTGGCATTATATCATTGTTTATTAAGTAGTATTTTAGACCTAATCTAGTGGTTAAATATCGGCTTCTCCAATATTCAAAGCCTTTTTTAAATTCCCACCTTCTGTTGTACTCTTCATAAAAAGGCTTGTGTAAATTGAATCCTCCTTCAATGTCTATACCTAAATGTCCCATTAATAATTCAAACCCTATGAAAAGATTAACATTCGACGATTCCCTTCGTGGATGTTCTACATGTTTCCTGAAAGGATTATTTCTTACATAGTCATAAAAGGATTCATAAAACCGATATGTGATACCCATCCTTAATTTAAGTTGTTGTTTAAAAATAATTCCACCGGATATGGATTGCGAGAAAATAGCCCATGTGGGACCCCCAATTGGCTCAACCGTACCTCCGAGTTCATGCCAGCCTATTCCACTTCGTACATACATAAAATAGTGTTTCTCACGATTGATGGGTTTCTTTTGCTGGTCCATAGCGAAATATGGATCGTAACTTCGTGTAGGAAATTGTAATGCCAAACTCATCATTGCTGAATTTAATCCGTAATTGGGTAATTGGGTATGTGCATTTGAATTGTGTTTGTACCCCAATCCCAGTTTAACGATGAATGATTCAGTAATAAGAAGATTTTTATAACAGAACAACTGAAATCCCCAATTGTATTTCGATCCGATCACATAATTGTAGGGATTTTCAATCTCATTATAGGGCTTGTCAAAATAGGAAGCGCCAAGACCCATTTTAAAATTCCAGGACTTTTTCGGATTTCGAGAAGTTTTTAAAACGAAAAAGGGTGTAATGCTTACTTCATTACTTAAAATTTGAGGATTACCCAAATGGGAAAATGATACGGATACGCCTGTATTTGGATAATTATAGTAAGACACCCAATGTTTATTTGGATCAGTATGGATAGCGCCCATGCTTATCATAACTGATGAGCGAAAGGTGCTTTTCGGGAACTCATCATAATTGGCAATGTTTTTTCCAAATAGAAATTCCGGTTGAATGAAAAAAACTTTTGAACCAGGTAATTTCTGCCCCCGAATAATATATGGAATTGTCAGAGATAAAAGAATTAAAAAAACCTGGAGTTTAATTGATTTCAAGTATTTTGTCTCTATAAATTAAAAAATATTTAAGCTATAAAGGGAATGAAAATTAGGTAAATCTTTTAAAAATCCTAAAAAAATAAAATATTTTCTAAATGTTCTTTAAAAAACCAATAAAAAAAGCAGTCAGCAGGATAGTTGGGTAGTTTGGAATGAACCCTCTCTTGTCAAATCCGGCGTTTAAGTTTGGGTAATAAATTAGTTGCTATCCTGAACTGACTGCTATTCCAACACCGGATTGCTGGAAATTATTTTACGATAAATTGGCAACCTTAACCTAATTTTATTCAATGAGCGAAATAGAATTTTTTGATAATCTATGTCTTTAATGAGATAAGGTGGATGAGGTAACCCAGAGATTCAAATATTTTAATTAAAACATATGGTCAGGCATAATCCAAATGTGCAATTTTCCGGGTTATGTGCTATCCATTTAATCCGCTGATGGCCATAGTAACTTCTTTAGTCAGATCAAGTGAACCATCCATCAATTGGATGAAATCAGGTATTCTTAATTCCCGGAATGGAATTGATCAGGTTCAATCTTTTGATTTTATCCTTAATCTAAAGATCTCTTACCTTAATAATAAATTCAGTCATGGGTTTTATTATTGATCACTTATCAAGCTTCATATTGTTATTTTTATTTTTATTATTCAAATTGAATTAAATAAGTAAAAACTTTTGCTGATGTCATCCAGAAGAAACTTTATTAAAAATTCAAGTATTATTGGCATGGGGCTTATTACAACCCCATTAAATTTCGCCTGGTCCTTTGATAGACTTAAAGATCCGGAAAAGATTTCGATTACCGGAGTAGATGCCGTTAATTTTGAAAACGCTCACTGGACATGGATCAGGATCCACACCGACCAGGGAATAACCGGTTTAGGAGAAACTTATCCATTTGCCAATGCCCAGGTGGGTACACTTCGAGACCTTGTAAGTATGATCAATGGAAGAGATCCAAGGGATATTGAAGGTATCTGGAAAAGTCTTTATTCGAGGGCAGCCTTCAATGTTACAGGAGGTGCTGAAATGCGCATCATTTCTGCCATTGATATTGCCTTATGGGATATTTTGGGTCAATATTATCAGATACCAATTTATAGATTACTGGGTGGAAAGGCAAGAGACAATATCAGGGTATATAATACGACAAATGGCCTTGGCGAATGGACAAATGATAATGATATTGAAAAAATAGCCACATTTTTACTTGAAAAGGGTATAACTGCAATGAAAATCTGGCCATTCGATCCTGTTGCAAGGAAAAACATGGGATCTTATATTTCTCCATCGGAAATTGAAACAAATCTCGATTGGATCAAAAGAATACGTGATGCGATTGGACTTGACATGGAGATAGCCATGGAATTTCATTCTTATTGGAATTTACCGGCTGCACAACGTATTGCTACTGCTTTAGAACCTTATAATATTATGTGGATTGAAGATATTATGCAACCGGAGAGTATTGAAGCTTATGCGAAACTGTCCGGCGAAACATCCATTCCCATCTGTGTAAGTGAACGGTTAGCTACTCGGTTTCCATTTGCTAAGTTACTCCAGGAAAAAGCTTGTGATATCGCTATGTTTGATGTTACATGGTGTGGAGGATTAACTGCTGCCAAAAAGATAGCGGACCTCGCCGACACCTATATGATCCCTTCTGCACCGCATACATTTGGAGGACCTGTATTATGGTATGCATCTATGCATCTCGCAATGGCCCTGACAAATTTATGGATCATGGAAAGTGGATATTATTTTTATCATGATATTTATCCAGATTATATTGAAGAAATTATTATTCCGGAAAATGGCTTTGTAGAAGCCCCGGATGAACCAGGTCTGGGAATGAAGATCAGAGAAGATTTATTACAGAAAAAAGATACAATCATAGAAAAAATCATTTGAAGCATCAATAAACACCCTGATCATTACAAAATTGATTATGATAACGTAATAAAATTTCACCAGCTTCATCCAGGCTTTTACCAAAGGTAAATATACCCTCTTCATGGCCTTCCATGATAAATATCTTCTGTTTCTTTAAATCCGTATTACGTAATAATTTTAAAATCGCGTAAGCCATTTCAGGGGTTCCAGGCGGGGCCGTTCTATCAGTGGTAGGTACTTTATTGATAAATTTTTTCCAGATACCGGCATGATGAACATGTATCACGGCTTTGACATCCGGACATTCTTTAAAGATGATAGCATGGTTCATTGCCTCGCTGGAAGCAATGATTGGGCCAACACAAGTGAGCACATTTGATCCTATATCAACTTTTGTAACAAGACAATAATGTTCAGGAGTAAGTTCGTCAAAATTTCCGGTTGCAGATCCTGTAATAATAAAACTTCCTTTTTTATTAAATCTTTCGCTGATATTCCCATAGCCAATTCCATTGGCATAGGAGCCAATCAGTTTCAAATCATATAATTTACTCCTCCATTTATTAAGTCTTTTAAAGAACCTAATGGGTAAAGGTGGACTTTTTTCCCACTGGGCGTGAAACTTAATATATCCTTCATCCATTTGTTTTGTTTTTGTGCTCAGGAAATAATCCAAGTAAACCTTTTTCACTTGCAGGACAAATACCCCTGTCAGTAATGAGTCCGGTAATAAGCCTGGATGGCGTTACATCAAATCCATGATTCATGGCAGGACTTTTAAAAGGAGTTACCTGTATTTCAGTTATTTTCGATCCATTCCATCCTTCAATATGGGTCACTTCCTTTTCACTCCTGGTTTCAATAGTAATATCACGGATCCCATCACGTATCGCCCAATCGATTGAACTGGGAGGTAAAGCAACATAAAAAGGAATATCATTATCCTTTGCGGCAAGCGCTTTCAGGTACGTCCCGATTTTATTTGCAACATCGCCGGCCCTTGTGGTCCTGTCTGTTCCTACAACAACCATGTCTACCTGTCCATGTTGCATAAGATGGCCGCCGGAATTATCTGAAATGACGGTATGTGGCACACCATGTTCACTTAGTTCATAGGCGGTTAATCTTGCACCCTGACTTCTGGGTCTTGTTTCATCCACCCATACATGCACAGGTATTCCTTTTTCAAATGCCAGATATATGGGAGCTGTAGCAGTCCCATAATCTATACATGCAAGCCAACCCGCATTGCAATGGGTCAGTATCTGGATTGTCTTTCCATCTTTTTTCTTATGGATTTCTTCAATTAGTGCAAGTCCGTATTCACCGATTTTTCTACAGGATTGTATACTTTTTTCTTTCAGCTGACGTGCGGTTTGTAACGCAACTTCTATTTTATCCTCAGGATGTTCTTTTTTCAAAATTTCCTGAAAACTAAGATCAACGGCAAAAAAAAGATCAACAGCCGTTGGTCTTGTATTTTTAAGCTTTTGAGCGGTTTTTTTTAGGTAGTGTACAGGATTCTGCATATTTGCCGCCTGCAAGGTGGCCGAAAATAAACCATATGCGGCAGTAACGCCAATCAGAGGGGCACCTCGAACCTGCATTTCCTTGATGGCAAAGGTAAAGTCATCTGGCATTCGAAGATCAGCAATCTTAAGCTCAAATGGCAAATATCTTTGATCCAGGATCTGTATAATTTCAGGTTGATCCTCCTTTTCCCAGATTGTATAGTAATGTTGCCCGTTGATATTCATGATCTGATCAATTCAATAATTCATTGTATAAAAATACCCGATAAATCAATTTTATTGGAAATCCATCAAGTAATTATATGAAATATCTTTTCTGATTTATTTAATCCGAATTATTCACAAGCTTCATATTCAATTAATGTAATTTTTCTCAAATATTTGATAATCAATTAGATATGTTATCGGATTAACCCTATTCCCGTTAAAAGTTTTCAGATTTAATGAAACTTTTTGTCCGGGATGGCCCTTTAGAGCGAAAAATAAATAAATTTTTCAGGTTATCTTTCCGGTTTAAAATCTTAACAGTTCCAGAAATATGTTGAAAAAGCTAATCTTTATATTAATTATTACGGGCATTTTTTATCATGAAATAATTGCTCAATCAATTGATAATCTAAAAACTGAGATCAATACGCGCATCAGTCAGATTGAACAAGAAGTTATCGAATGGCGACATTATCTTCACGAAAATCCTGAATTATCGAACCAGGAATATAACACATCCAAGTTTGTGGCTGACAAATTACGTGAATTTGGAATGGAAGTAACCAGTGGGATAGCACATACCGGAGTTGTGGGAATTCTCAGGGGAGGCAAACCGGGGCCAGTGGTTGCTTTACGTGCTGATATGGATGGACTTCCAGTAAAAGAACGGGTACCGTTGGAATGGGCCTCTAAAACTGTTTTGGAGTATAATGGTGAAGAGGTGCCGGTCATGCATGCCTGTGGTCATGATGTACATATGTCGATTCTACTTGGATCAGCACATGTACTTTCTGCCGTAAAGGATCAAATATCAGGCATTGTTAAATTCATTTTTCAGCCGGCAGAAGAAGGCGCACCAGACGGAGAAGAAGGTGGTGCAGAGTTGATGGTGAAACAGGGTGTACTTAAAAATCCTGATGCAGAAGTTATATTTGGTCTGCATATTAAATCGGAATTTGAAGTAGGAGAGATCCACTATAAACCTGAAGGAATAATGGCGGCAGTAAATTCATTCAAGGTCAAAGTAAAAGGTAAACAGACTCACGGATCACAGCCATGGGCCGGGATAGATCCCATTGTAACCTCCTCACTGATCATTAATGGCTTGCAAACAGTTGTATCGAGAAGAGTTGATTTAACTAATGCTCCTGTTGTTGTTTCTGTCGGGGCTATTCATGGTGGTGTCAGAAATAATATAATTCCGGAAGAGGTCGAATTTATCGGTACTATCCGGTCACTCGATTATGAGATGCGTGAAAAGATTCTGAAAGATATAAAAACGACGATCCTGAAAATTGCAGAAAGCCAGGGAGCAAACGCTGAGTTATTCATTGATAAGGGCTATCCGATCACCTATAATGATCCAGGTTTAACGAAACAGATGTTGCCCAGCTTAAAAGATGCTGCTGGATCTGAAAATGTACATCTGGTTAAACCATGGACTGGTGCCGAAGACTTCGCTTTTTATCAACAGGAGATTCCAGGCTTGTTTTTTTTCCTCGGGGGGACACCCAGAGGAAAATTGAGTCAAGCGTTTCCGCATCATACCCCAGATTTTTTTGTGGCTGATGAGTCTATAAAAACAGGAATACGGACTTTTTGTTATTTAGTAATTGATTATAAAAATCAATCACAATGACTTCAAGTAATTTATCAATAGCCACTGATCTTCTGAAGCACTGATCTTTTTTTCAAAGCTTGGCATTTCATCGCGGCCTACAAAGGTTTTATAATACAGATCTCCATCAGATTGTGCTTTAAATTCACTGGAAGTGAAATCTGCAATTTTTGTCTTTAATTCTTTTGATTTAGGTCCATCTCCCAGGCCTTTTGTTCCATGGCATGACTTACAATGTACTGCGTAAAGCCTTTTCCCGATCTGCTCTGAATCCTTGGTGTCCGCGTAAGGATTTTCCATCTTATTATATTTTGCAGGTACGGGCCAATCATCCTGATTGGTTTTTTTTGTCATTGACAAAGAAAATAGAGCAATCAAAAGAATAGCATTTGCAATTAAGATATTTTTTTTCATGGTATTTATATTTTAATTCATATCAATTTTCAATCAATTATAATAAAAATTATCACATACTGCTAATTTTATATAATTCATAAATCATGTAAAATATTAATGACCAGGCAATAAGAATTAAAGAATTTACTAATATCATTAGCGCTATGGGAGCATTGGCTCCTGCTGCCCAGAGTGTTCTTCGATCGTCACGCCAATCGATTTCCAGGGGAATACCCCAGTTTATTACCTTGTTTACTTCTGTATCGATAAATTCATCAGATTCCTGAATTTTGGCAATAATATTTACATTTCCCAAGGTATCGCCAGGTAGATCAGCCGGAAATTCAATGGTCACTTCACCATTTTCATCTGTGGTATTAAATATATCACCAATTGGAAGTGGTTTGAATGTCCTTTCAACATAAAAAAACAGATCAAGTTCCGGAACCGGGGCGCCAATACTGTCACCGAAAGTTTCAATAACCGTTGCCGTTATCAATTTTCTGTCTTCCTCTTCATGAAAATCAAGCTGTATCATGGCATTTCTATCCTGAGCAGAAATCATAAAAGAACTAATCAAAAACAATACCAAAACTATTATTGATTTCAAAATACTTTTCATGAGTATCATTTGTTTATCATTTTCAAATCACTTTTTTATATTTTTTTAAGCCCCTTTTCATCTGCTATTTCCCAAACCGGAATTACAGGAAATAACTTGATAAGAATGGTTATAATCAATAAAACTCCTGCTACATTGGCGGAATTAATCGCCCATTCCTCCCATGTCGGTATATAATGCATGTAAGATTCATCTACATCCTGTATAGGCAGGTAAGGATGCTGGAGTGAAGGGATGACTATTAAAAACCGCTTCAACCAGGCACCGATAATAACCAGCAGTGAAATAATAAGCATTGGGAATGGGGTTCTCATGGGCCTGAAAATAAGTATAACAATAGGTAATATCAGGCCAATAATCTGAACAAACCAGTACATAGGCGCATAGCTTCCGGTAAATAATTCGGTAATATGCTCACCTTCTACACCCACCATTTTAAAAGATGGGCCAAGGTATTCATTTATATTAAAATAAAGATAAACAAGTGATAGGAGAACAAGAAGTTTCCCCATATTATCAAAATGTTTATCAGTGATGTATTCTTCCAGTTGCAAATATTTTTGAATAAAATACATCGCAACGATAATTCCGGCACATCCTAACATAAAGGCACCGGAAACAAAATAGGGCCCTAAATTTGTGCTATCCCATCCCGGCCGCCAGGTAGTGGCAAACAACCAGGAAGTAATTGTATGAATGGCAAAAGCCACTGGAATTACCATGATCATAAGAATACCTGATAATTTTTTAATGGATTTAAATTGCTCCGGTTTATGCTGCCAGTTAAGAGAAATGATTTTATAAAATTTCTGTTGCCACCTGGGTATATTTTTTAAACGGTCCCGGCAGAGAGCAATATCAGGTAAAAGGGGGATATACAATAATAAAAAACTGATAACCAGATATGTAGCTATAATAATTACATCCCATACAATGGGAGATTGAATTCGGGCATAAAGAAATAAATACATAAATCTATCTGGCCGGCCCATATCAACAATAATAATGATGCTGGCACAAATAATAGCAGCCACCGCAACAATTTCAGAGATCCTGTTTAATGGCGTTGCCCATTTAGCTTTTGATAATCTTAATATGGAACTGACAAGGGAGCCAACAAGACTGAGAGCAACATAAAAAACAAAATTAGAAATATATATTCCCCAGGAAGTATAATCTCTCATTGCTGTTACTATTAATCCATATCGTAACTGCCGGTAATAAGCATATATTCCAATTAACAGAATGATAAATAAAAATATCATCCACCATCTGAATTTTTGCCCCTGAATTGGAATATGTCTGAGGAGGTCATCCTCTACATTTTTCAGACTTTTATTGGGCAGTTCTATCTTTTCAATCTGGGTTATTATATCACTCATTGTAAACAAAATTAAGTATCACTTTCTTCATTTTCATCTTTAAATGGAAACAGTCGGTCCACCGGCGGAAGATAATATACATTCGGTTCAGTACCTAATTCTTCCATATACCGGTAGGCAGCCTTTTCTCTCAATAAGTTACTCAACCGGACTGTTTCCGTACCATTTGTAACCGTGTCATCATTAGCATCTCCAAAATAGAGAACGCCATTGGGACAATCTGTAATGCATGGAGGTAATTTTTTTTCCCTGAGTAAATCTGGGCAAAAATCACATTTTTCAACAGTTCCTATCCTACTGGGAACGCTTGTTTCCGGTGAATATGGTTGATCATAATTTTCCGGATCTCTGGGTTCGCCCCAATTAAAAACCCGGGCAGAATATGGGCATGCGGCCATGCAGAATCTGCATCCTATACAACGCTCGTTATCTATCAGCACAATATTATCTGTTCGTTTATAAGTCGCTCCAACAGGACACACTTTAACGCAGGGTGGGTTATCACATTGAAAACATTTTTTAGGCATCCAATAAGGAGAGGATCTTGGATTGTCCTGCATTTTTAATACCTTAATAAATGGTCTGTCAGGTGTTAAATGATGATGTTTTTCACATCCCTCAATACATTTTCGAGCATTTCTGCATCGTGCCAGATCAACTATCAAAACAAATCTTTTCCCCGGAATCCCTTTTCGTGATTCCTTTTTTGATACAGGCTGATGATGTGCGTGATCAGCTTCAGACTGTGAAATTTTTACCAGTTTGCCGTCTGGTAGTAAAGCGGCAATTTTTTTCTCGTCTGTATTTTCCGTTTGATTTAATACTTCAGAAAATCCCTTACCAGTCAATGCCCCAAGACCTCCAGTTACGAAATATCTGAAAAATTTTCTTCTCGAATTCTTCTTCTTTTTCTGATTCATGGCTAATAGTTTAAAGTCGAAAATTGCATTTCAATTTGTCATAAATTTTTCAACATTTAGTAGTTGAAGTAGATCAATATCCTTTCATCTTAAGTCTGTTTTTTAATTTTTTTAGTATAATAAATAGAAACTCCCAATGCGATGATAGCAAAAAACAGGAAGGCGATCACACGATAACCCGTTTCCAACCTGGCCAGATCGAAAATAAATAACCTAAGACTCGAAACAAGGATAGTAAGAATGGACATCCATCTGTATTTGACATTGGAGAGGACTATACTTAAAATAAAATAAAGTACGGCAGATGCTGTCCAGGATAAGGTGATATATTGACTTGGAACCAGGTAATACAACCCATATAAAACCATAATGAAGCCAGCACCCAGATAAACATTTCTAAAATTCTCTGTTCTTATAGTCAGTCTCTCCTTTTTCCAATTCAGTATCCTTGCAGTAGCCAACGCAATGACTGCGAAAGTAAACGAAATATGATGAATGGGATCAGCTGATATGATGTATGCCAATAAAATCGAAATAAATAATATTGTATTGACTATGACAATGATTTTTGATCTGAACCAAAGTGCCATGGAGACAACAAGTAAACTTTGAAGAGCCAGAAAGAAATATACTTCCGGCAATCCCGAATAGCCATAAACCGCAACACTCAATGCCATAAATCCAAAGCAGGCATAAAAGGCCGGGGCGAATTTTCTGTTGGTTCCTGATTTCAGAAAAACGGAAAAACCCAGGCAAAGGGCCGTTATCAACAAAAATATCCAGGTATAGTTTTCCTCATAGAATCCAAGTACCACAAATAAAGTCATCAACATAAAACTAAGTGCATTCCATATTGCTATGGATATTATTACTCCATCTGAAGATGGTTTTTTTTGCGGGATGAATATGGTGAATGCAAATACAATGGCATAAATAAACAGATAAATGATATTATGCTGGTGGTTATCAACTGCTTTGAGTGGATGCCCCATCACCGGATTATTCAAATACCATAATGCGTGTGCTATATATACCGAGAATAATATGAATAACAATAATCGCCACCATCCCTCCCGGGAAAATATTACCAATGATGTAATACTAACTAAGGCAAAAAGTGAAAGGGTAATATAGGTTGAATCATAAAACAAACCAGTTGCTAATGTTAAAATGAGTGAAACGGTAGCCAGAAATTCATTTTGTTTTCGAAGAGCGAAGTATAGTTGTATGCTTATTGTTAGAATCAACAATACCAGGGTAATTCCTTTTGAAAGTAAAATTGGATCAAGTGAGAAAAAATGAAGCCGTAAAGTAACATAATACAAAAGTAACAGTCCTGTAATCTGACCGGCAGATAACAGGTGAGGGAATGATTTTCGGAGATAAAAGGATAATAGAAAAAGACTTGCCGTACCACCATATCCGATAATACTTGAAAGAATATTATATCCAAGATTTTTCACATAAACCATTAAAAATATAATTCCGAAAAGATAAACGATGGCTGAGATCCATGCAAATCCATACTCTACAACTTTCGATTCGTATTCAATCTGTTCTTGTGGTATTGAGGTCAAAGGGGGTTTAACTGTACCTCGAGATATATCAGATTCTAATGGCCTACCGTATTTTAACTGTGATTCAATACGATCTAACCTGGATTCGAGTGCCTGTACATGTTCAAGTATCTGGCCGATTGTGGTGGATTGAGCTTTTTTTGTATTTGCCATGATATATCCCCTTTTAAGTTAAGCTGCCGTTATTTAATTAATATTTTTCATTCAAGTATATCTGCACATTTACATTAAAAATTTTAGTCACAATATTTATTCGATTAGGTATCAATAATTTAAAATACCTATTTTTATTCTACTTTATATTAAAGATACAAGTACCGGTGACAATCAATACACAAATCATCTTCCCAGCCTCCCCTCAGTTTTTTCGGGTGTTCAAAAGGAAGACTTTCATTCGATATCGCGAACGATTCTTCTCCTTCTTTTCCCTGCGCGATAATGGTATGGCATAAATTACAATCCCTGCGGATACTTTCTCCATTTTCACTCGTGTGCTTATCATCATGACACCTTAAACAACCATTATAAGTTTTGTGACTGATATGATCAGGATATACGTCCCAGCTGGCATTCATTTCCGGAAATATATTTTTACTGAATCCACTGATAATGCCCTCAATAGCCTTTTCTATATCATCTTTTCTCGTTTCATATATTTCCGGTAATTCTTCCTGGTAATAGTTAAGTGTATATTCGCGTATAAATGCGATTGCCGTATCGGTATTTTCCATAGGATCAATAAAAATATCCATGGCGACCTTTTTGATGTAAGGAAGATCTTTTGGAATTTCCCCCAAGGTCAATGCCTGATCGACGAATTCCTGGGGAGTAAAATAATGATGGGAGGGACGATTATGGCAATCCATACAATCCATTTCTCTTGGTGTTTTTGCAGCAATTGTCTCTTCATCCAGTGGTAATTCTTCATCGTTGTAAATGATCACCTCTCCTGTTTCCAGATTAGTATATTTCACATAAGGTATTTCCTCCCGGTTATCACGCAGAGGTATGTATTCAATTTTTACATTTGGATTAATATGCCAGTGAATACCTTCAGCTAATCCGTAGGCACTATGTGAAGGTCCAATCTTCATTTGAAGGCTGATGTTCCATTCAGTATTCGCACTGTCTGATAAATAATGTTTGGTATTCCTCAATTGACGGGCATAAAATTTCTGTGGCCAGTGACATTCTTCACAGGTTTCTCTCGCGGGTCTCAAGTCTGTAATTGGGGTATGTATCGGTCGTGAAAAGTCATCGGTTATTACCGCATATACCTGTCTTAAACCTGAAAGTTTAGAACGTACAAACCAGTCAGCCCCTGTTCCAACATGGCATTCAACACATGATACCCGGGCATGGGGCGAATTCTGGTAGGCCGTAAATTCGGGTTTCATAACTTCATGGCAGATCTGCCCACAAAATTTTACGGATTCTGTATAATGAAAGGCTTCATAACTGCCAATACCAGTCAGGAATAACAGGAATATGGTTCCTATGCTAAAAATTAAAATAGCATTTCTATATCGTGATAGATTAAGATCAATAACAGGCCATCCTTTTATTAAATATTCTTTCTCCACTTTTTTCCTTGTTCTTACTTCGATCATCATACCGATAGGGATCAGGATCAAACCAATAAGCATAAACGCAGGTACAATAATGAAGCTAAATAATCCCAGGTATACATTACTCTCCTCCCAGAAATATCCAATCACTGCCAGGAATAATATCATAAATAAACTTACCCCAGCAATAGCTGTACCAATGAAAGAAATGGTATTATAATACGATCGAGGTAGTTTCATAACTATTTAATTCTATTGTTTATGATAATTTATCTGCATAATTATACATTCCCGACATGAATTAAAATGATAAATATCAGATATAGATCTGATCCATATTCATGAAATAATTTATTAAAATGATTTTTATCCATGGGATGATATTTTTGTCAACAATTCCATGTCGATAATTTTCAAACGTTTCCCATGGATAGAAATAATATTATCTTTTTCAAATTCTTTTAATATCCTGATTGCACTGTCTTTTGACATGGAAGTAAGATCAGCCAAATCCTGTCTTGATAAATTCAAATCAAAGGTTTTCGATTTGTAAAATTCATTACTTAAATATAACAAGCCATCGGCCATTCTACCCAGCATCTGTTTCTGAGTTAAACTGACCATTTTCTGGTGAAAATAGGAGGAATGTTTGTTCCTGTGTTTGATTACCTCACAGGCAAATTTACCGTTCATTTCCAGAACCTTTTTGAAATTTTCTGCTTCGATAAAACAAACCTGTACATCTGTTAAAGCAGCTACCGAGAATTGGTTCAATTCATTTGAAGAGGCGTTTGCTTCATTGATGAGTTGCCACGATCCGACCAATCGTAAAAGAATATTTTTGTCATGTAAGCCTTCAATATACATCTTAGCAATTCCGTGGATCAATGATATAACATGAGTGGCCGGGAGGCCCTGTTTTAAAATTAATTCGTTATGCCGGAATTTAACTGAATAGCGATTCCGGTTGATTATTTTCAATTCTTCAAAAGAGAGCAGGTCGAAAAAGGGTATTTTATCGGTACATTTAGTACAGTCGACACATGGGTATATTAGCTCACCAATCATGTTAAAAAAAAGCCATTAGAGAATAAATTATTACAATTGAATAGGAGTAGATGTCCTTATCCGGCATATAATTTTCCAGATATAATTATTGTACTCTCAGGGAAAATTTTTTCTGGACACGTGAGTATAAAATTCCAGAAAAAATTAATAATAAATTAAATAAAAAAGGCTTCGTATGACGAAGCCTTTTTTATTTATTAATTTTTTCTATTGGAAAGCTTCAATCGAGTTATCAATTAACGCTCTCGTTAAGCCCGGATTATGAATACCATTACTCGCGTCGTCTAGTATCATCTCATAGTTATACAAGGCTTTTACCCATTCAATGTCATAAACACCCGGATTTGTGTGTATTCCTACAACAATTTCGTCTATTAAGTGTATCCCTCCTGGAGTAGTTGGATCTGTCCAGATGGTATCATTTTCCGTTGTGAGTAATCCGTTGGTTAACAATAGCTGCTCAAGCTGTTCCATTTTAGTTGCAATTTCAGTTTGAACACCATTATCCGTAAGCGTAGTGATGTTTCCATTATGGCAAGCAGCAGTGTTGCAAGCATCTAATGAAGGTACGAACTCATGATCAGATTCGTGCATATGACATACTGTACATGAAGCTGCTGTGCCGTGTGAGGATGGATTTGCTGGATATCCGGCACTTCCAACTATTCTGGCGCCGCCAATATTTGCAAGCATAGTACCATGTGGGCCATGATGTGGTCCAAAGTGTTCAGAATCCTGATCAAATGTACCATCTCCAAGATTACCGCTGCCTCCTTCATATTCTTCCCATGATCGACGGGGTTGATGACAATTGACGCAGAGATTACCATTACCAACTTCGAAATCAACAACTACTACACTGTCAATTGCCCGGTACATCAATAATTCAACAGCATCAACTGTCCTGAGTGCATAATCTGTCTCTTCAGCCAAATCCAGGGATTGATGCCAGGTGTGGCAAGTCCCACAACGAATCCTGGTTGGGAAGGCAAAATTATTCATAGTTCTGTCCTCTCCTGTATATTGGGTTTCAACAAAACCCTCATGGCCATGGCACATGGCACAACTTGCACTTCCCCCACGAGCAACTGTTTCAGCCTTAGCATGTTGTGAACCTTCATATTGAGCTGTAACTACCAACTTTTTGTCCAGATTGTGGCATTCGAGACATGCAGCAACACCTGAGACTCCCGGTGTTCCGTCATCACCTTTTTCTCCCTGTGGCCCTGCTGGACCTGCCGGGCCTACTGGTCCCGCCGGACCTTGAGGACCTTCACAACTTGTCATCAAGGTGAAGCCAATCAGCAGACCGGCCATCATTAAACAATTCAATAAAGTATACTTTCTCATAATTAAAAAATTTTTTAAAAATTCATTTTAATAAAAAACAATGCAGGTTTAGCTATTCTGCATGGGTATAAAAATACTATTGGAATAAATAGCGTGCAATCAAATAATCATGATATAATAACCGGTTTAATGTATATTTTTTTAGATAAAAATGGGTTCAAAATCAATAAAAGACTGATCTATATCAAAAATTTTATGATATATATTAAAAATAATTTTACCCTTGATTCAGCCATATAGCTACATCACGGGCAAAATAGGTAAGAATCATATCTGCGCCGGCTCTTTTAATGGACGTTAACAATTCCATCGTTACCTTCTTTTCATCGATCCAGCCCAGTTGCCCTGCCGCTTTCACCATGGAAAATTCTCCACTTACATTGTAGGCAGCCACCGGTAAATTGATCTGGTCCTTGATTCTTCGGATGATATCCAGGTAGGGTAAGGCAGGTTTCACCATGATGATATCGGCGCCTTCACTGACATCCAGTTCCACCTCATACATGGCTTCCCTGGCATTTGCCGGATCCATCTGGTAGGCTCGTCTGTCTCCGAACTGTGGGGTGGATTCAGCGGCTTCACGGAATGGACCATAAAATGCAGAGGAATACTTCGCCGCATAACTCATAATCGGTATATTAGAATAGCCCTCATCATCCAAAGTTTCCCGGATGGCTCCGATCATACCATCCATCATACCGGATGGAGCCACCATATCGGCACCGGACCTGGCATGGGATGTCACCTGTTTGCTTAGCATTTCAAGGGTGGCATCGTTGTCAACATCACCATCCTTTATAGCTCCGCAATGCCCATGGTCCGTATATTCACAGAAACATACATCAGTGATAACATACATGTCAGGGACAACCTGCTTTATTTCTTTTATCGCCCGCTGGATGATACCATCATCACTCATGGCATCAGTTCCCATTGCATCTTTATGATCGGGGATACCGAAGAGGATAATAGCTGGAATACACAAATCATGTACATTTTTAACTTCCTTTACCAGGAGGTCAATGGACAACTGATCATTGCCTGGCATGGAGTTGATTGGATTTTTAACATTTTTCCCTTCTGTTACAAATAAAGGAAGTATCAGGTCATCGACAGTTATCTGAGTTTCCCTGACAAGTCTTCTGATATTTTCGTTTTTCCGTAATCTTCTCGGGCGATAATATGGTGTGAACATGATTAAAAATTTTTGACAAACTTCGTTTAATTTTTTATTTATTTTAGGTCATTTTCTGAACTACCTCATGGGCACATAAAACACTGTCACCTACGCTTATCCCTTTTCTGATATTTCCGGCAATATAAAGGCCCGGGAATTCTTCTTCAAGGTTGTTGAACATTTCCTGTATTTTACTATAGCCTACATTGTATTGGGGAATGGCACTTGGCCAACTTTTCATACGTGTAAACACGGGTTCATTTTTTAATCCTACAAGATCATTTAATTCATCAAATACAATTTTCGAAAGTAATGAATCCTGTAAAACTGTATTTTCAGGCTGCCGGGTTCCTCCAACGAAAGTTGTGAAAGCTACATATCCTTCAGGAGCCCTGTTCGGAAAAATTGTGGAGCTCCAGATCGATCCCAGGATTTGTCTTCTTTCTACTTCGGGTATGAGGAATCCAAAACCATCCAACGGCCTTTTGATATCGGAAGCCCTGAATCCCGTGAATACAACCGATACAGGTGGATAATAAATCTTCTCAAATTCAATTGAGTAGTCTGAATTCAAATTTTTGGTCATACTTGCAAGCGACTTTGATGGCACTGCAAATAATATTTTATCGAACTTTGAATTCTGCTTTGAATTACCAACCGAATATTCCAGTTCAAAGCCATCAACCGTTTTTTTTATGCTTTTTATTTCTGTATTCAATAAAATATTAGGTTGTATCTTTTTTGCCAGGGTCTGGGGGAAAACTTCCATTCCTCCTATAAATGAAAATAGTTTAGCACGGTCTTTCGCTACTTCTTTTCTTTTTTTTCTTTCCCGTGCTCCTTTGATCGCTCCCTTGATCAGACTGCCATATTTTTTTTCAAGCGCATATAACTTAGGAAAAGCTGCCGCAGTACTCAAGTTTTCCGGATCTCCGGCATACACTCCGGCAACGAAAGGATTGATGGCATAATCCAGGAATTCCTGTCCAAGACGATGACGGACAAAATCAGCAAGAGATATATCATCCCCAGCTGTCGGTTTAATAAAGGGTTCCCTGATGAGACTCAGTTTTGCTTTCAGCGAAAATAATTTGGTAGTTAAAAAAGCAGGCGGCTTCATGGGAACCTCATGCAGTACCCCGTTTTTAACAATATATCTTTTATTGGAGGCTTCGTTTCCATATATTTTCTGGTCGGTAAGCCCTATTTCTGTGATCAGTTCCTTTAACACCTCTGATGTTTCCAGAGTGCTGTTTGGGCCATAATCCACTAAAAAGCCATCCGTTTTTTCCGTAATAATGGAACCTCCAACCTGTTTTTCCTTTTCAAAAAGCGTGATGTTAAATCCATTGTTTTTAAGCCAATAGGCTGATGACAATCCTGAAATGCCACCTCCAATTATTGCTACACTTGATTTTTTTTCCATACAAACATTAAAAATTCCTGAATGACTTACGTGTCAAAATCAAAATATCTCCAGTTATGTTATTCTACACAGTTCTGGAAAATTGTGGTTTATTTCCTTCTTTCTGCATTAAATATGCATCAAAACACATGGCAATATTTCGTATCAGTAACCGGCCGGCAGGTGTAACCGTCAAAGTCTCTTTCCCCAGGTGAATCAGCTCATCTGCTTCAAAAGAAGATAACGCTGTAAGCGATTCTTCAAAATATTCGTCAAAATGGATCTGGTATTTATTTTCAATATCCATTTTTTTCAACGTAAAGTTGCACATCAGTTCTGTGATCACCTCTCTTCTCAGTTTATCATCCTGGTTTAATACAATACCACGCATCACAGGCAATTTCCCTTCGTCAAGATTAGTATAATATGGATTAAATTTTTTATAATTCTGTATGTAAAGATCCGAAAGCATGCTAATGCTGGTAATTCCAAATGCAAACAGGTTGATTCCGGCGTGGGTTGAATAACCCTGAAAATTACGATAAAGTGTACCGTTTCTCATGGCGACTGTTAGCTCATCATCCGGCTTGGCAAAATGATCCATCCCAATGTAAACATAACCAGCTTCGGTAAGCCTTTCAATGCTCAATTTCAACAATTGCAATTTCTCTTCCCGTGGTGGTATCCATTCATCCTTGATGAGGCGCTGATGTTTGATCATATCTGGCAGGTGGGCATAGTTAAATACTGCCAGGCGATCCGGATCCATATCCAGGATTTTATCAATGGTTATATCATAGTTGGTTGTATTTTGGAATGGTAATCCATACATCAGATCAAGGTTAAGGCTTTGAAATCCCAAATCCCTTGCCCAGGCCACAGCTTGACTTGTTATTTTTTCTGGCTGTATGCGGTTAACTGTCTGTTGTACTTTCGGATCAAAATCCTGAACGCCCATGCTGCATCTGTTAAATCCCGCCTCCTGAAGGGCTTTCATGTGTTCTAGGGTCAATTCTCTGGGATCAATTTCAACACCCACTTCTGCATTTTCGGCAAAATCAAAATACCTGTGAATGATATTACCAAGTCGTGTGATCTGGTTTGGAGATAAATGCGTAGGTGTTCCTCCACCCCAATGTAATTGGATAACCTTGCGATCAGGGCTGATCTCCCTTTTTAACAATTGGATCTCTTTTTCCAGATAGTTGATATATTCATCAATCCTATTCCAATTACGGGTTACCATCATGTTACATCCACAGAAATAACATAACGTATCGCAAAAAGGAAGATGAAAATACAGAGAGAGATCCTTTTTTGTGATATGATCATCATCGTAATGAATATGCTTATTATAATCAGCTTCACCGATGCCTTCATGAAAATAGGGGGCAGTTGGATAACTCGTATACCGGGGGCCCGGGGTATCGTATTTTTTCAGAAGGTCAATATTTACAGTAAACTTTTCTTCCATGCTTCACAAATTTAACATTCATTCATCATTTATACATTTTAAGACTTTCTTCTCTAACCGTGTCAATCAGGTAGGCAACATTATCAACCGGTATATCTGGTAGTATTCCATGTCCCAGGTTGAACACATGCCCGCTTTCACCATGAAATACATCCAATATATTAATTACTTCATTTTTAATAATGTCACGGCTTCCATACAAGGCTGTTGGGTCAAGGTTTCCCTGGAGCGCAGTAACATCTCCAACGGTTTCTTTGGCTTCTTTCATATTTGTCATCCAGTCAACACCCAACATATCAGCTCCACTATCCTGTAATTGCCTGATCAGGTCTATTCCACCTTTACTGAAAAGGGTAACAGGTTTGTTGTATTTTTTAACTTCAGTTACGATTTGTTTCATATACATACCTGAAAATTCGCTGTATAAATGAGGGGGTAATATTCCACCCCAGGTATCAAAAACCTGAACTGCATCTACACCTGATTCTATTTGCATGATTAAATATCTTGTAACAGCAGTTGTAAGCATACCGAGCAATCTGTGTAGCAATTCCGGATCTGTATAGACCAGTTGTTTTATAAACTTAAAATTCCTGGTTGGTTTTCCTTCAATCATATAGGTCGCCAGCGTAAATGGAGAGCCGCTAAATCCTATAAGCGGAGTTCTTCCAGCTAATTCCGTTACAATCATACCAATCGCTTTTCCTACATACGCCAGTTTTTTTTCTATACCGGTTATATCCAGCCTGGATAAATCACTTTCCATGAGGATCTGAGGAGAAAGCCTGGGTCCATGATTCTCAAGAAACTCAAGATGTTGTCCCATGGCTTCAGGGATAACCAATATATCTGAAAAAAGTATGGCAGCATCAAATCCGAATCTTCTGATAGGTTGTAATGTAACTTCAGTTGCCAGTTCCGGGGTTTTACAAACCGTGATAAAATCATATTGATCTCTAATCCGTTGATATTCAGGAAGATAACGTCCTGCCTGTCGCATGATCCAGATAGGTGTCCTGTCGATAGGTTTTTTATATATTGCGTTGATATAGCAGTAATTCTTTTCTGACATTTTTACTTGGATTTGTTAAAATACGCAACTATTGCTTCAATCATGCTCTCATCGACACTTTTTTCCGGTTGTATGTTTACTTCAAATCCTTTTCCAGTGATGACTTTTGCGGTTGTAGGACCTATTGCGGCGATGGCTGTATCCTTATCCTGGAATTGTTTTACTGTAGTTTCGCCCATTATATTTAAAAATGAATGAAAGGCTGAAGGACTGTAAAAGGTCAGACAATCCACCTTTTGATTTAGCAAATTGTTTTTTAAAGTTTTTAAATCTTTTACATCGGGTTTATCTGTCTGGTAACAAACTACTTTTTCTACAAAAGCTCCCAGTTTTTTTAAACTTGTAGCAAGCTCATTTCCTGACAGATTGGATGTAGGATTTAGTATACGTTTATTTTTAATATTAATTTCTTTAAATACACTTAACAATCCACTGGCACTAAATGAAGAAGGAATTAGATCAACTTTAATCCCATACTTCTTTAGTTCACTGGCTGTTTTCTGGCCGATAGAAGCTATGGAAGGTTTTAAATATGAAATACCGAGGTATTCAGCTCTGTTCAAAAAATAACGAACACCATTAGTACTTGTAAAAATTATCCAGTCATAATCTTGTATATGTTTCAATGCTTTATCACAGGATGACCAACTGGGGGGTTCTTTTATCTTTATTGTCGGAAAAAAATCAACAATTCCACCGAGTGCGGTTACCTTATCAATCAAATTTCTGGATTGATCTGCATCTCTTGTTACTACAATATGTTTACCATCCAAAGGATAATTCACGTTTTAGTTATTCAATAATGATAAAGCTCCACGGTTAATTAATTCTTCAGCTAATGTTTTGCCAGCATCTTCGGCGTCATGGACATCAGTATCAAGTTTTTCAACCAAAACAGTTTTTCCATCTTCACTACCTACAAATCCCACCATCTTTAAAGTGTTGTTCTTTATAAAGGCATGTGCACCAACCGGAAACTGGCATCCGCTGTCAAGCGTATGCAAGACTGACCTCTCCGCTGTCACAGCTAATAGTGTATCTTCATGATTTAAGGAGAAAACAATTTGATCAACAGTTTGATCTTCTGTTCTTATTTGAATGCCGATAGCGCCTTGCCCGACAGCAGGTATCATTTCATCAATTCCGAATGTGTAATACTGTATATCTTTAATTGACAATCTTTTCAGAGCAGCACGAGCCATAATGATCGCATCCAGGTTCTGTTCATATAGTTTTTTTATACGCGTATTAATATTACCTCTAAGATCCGTTATCCGGATATCAGGTCGTCTGGTTAATATTTGCGATTGACGTCGAATCGAACCAGTGGCAATTATGGCGTGTTGAGGTAATTCATTAAATGAAAGTCCCTGCTTTGTTATTAAAACGTCCTCCACCGGACCTCTTTTGGGTACAGCTCCAAGTTTTAGATTTTCGGTCATTTTGGAAGGAAGATCCTTCAATGAATGAACTGCAATATCAATTTCTTCATCTAATAAGGCCAGCTCTATAGCTTTCGTAAATACTCCCTGTCCTCCAATTTGTTTAAGCGAAGATTGCTGATTCTGGTCTCCTTCAGTTTTAATAATTATTCTTTCAAATATTAGGTCAGGATATATCTTTTCCAATTTTTTTTGTACAAAATTTGCCTGCCAGAGTGCCAGTTGACTCCCCCTTGTCCCAATTCGAAAGGTACGCCTCATGCTCTTAATCTTTTTCCAGTTCGTACAAATTATAGATCAGGTCGACATGTTGCTGGAAGCGTTCTGGATCACTTGCATTTTTCTTAAGCGATTTAATATGCTGGCGGACTACTTTATTAATGATGCTTTCGGTCAGAAGATTAATTTCATTCAGTCCATCTTCAGGGAAATGATTTTTAAGTCTATCAATTTCGTTCATCCGCAATGTATCCAACTGCTTTTTCAATCGACCCGCAATGGATGCCATGGAATTATTGGCATTCCACTTTTGAAATTCCATTACAAATTCATCAACGATTTTATGTGACTTAGGTAATTCTATTTCACGTTTTTTCAAATTCATCTCTACTATTTCGTTCAAATCGTCCAGATTATATAAAAATACACCATCAATCTCCTGAATTTCAGGATCCATATCTCTTGGTAAGGCTAAATCAATTAAAAAAATGGGCTGGTGATGTCTTTCCTTTGCAATGTTATGCATCAATTCAGCCGTAACTACATATTCCTCACTTGATGTGGCTGATATGACCACATCCACCTTTTTTAATATCACAGGAAGTTCATCTAATCCGTAAGCCTGCCCATTATAACTACCTGCAAGGTCCTGAGCTTTTTTTAATGTTCGATTGACCACATGTATCTTTTTCATGTCATTTTCCATGAAATGGTAAGCCGCTAATTCTGCCGTTTTCCCTGCTCCGATTACCAGAATCTCTTTATCTTTTAAACTGTTGAATATTTTTCTGGCTAACTCAACACCAGCAAAACTGATTGATACTGTACCGTCACACAAGTATGTTTCATTTCTGACTCGCTTTTTAACCTGCATAGCAAAGTTGAATAACTTATTGAGCAAAGAATCAGTTAATTCAAGATTATGGGCAAGTTCGTAACCTTCTTTCACCTGACCAGAGATCTGTGTTTCACCGACGATAAGGGAATCCATGCCGGAAATTACCTGAAAATAATGTTTTACAGCATCAGTTCCATACATTTCATAAATCAATTGATCATTGTTGAAGTATGTCGTTTCTTTAAACTCATCAAGCCAGATCCGGATCTTTGGGATTTCATTTTTTGGATCTTCACAACTAATATAAACTTCAGTTCGATTACAGGTAGATACAATCATACATCCTTCTACACCAAATTTCTCCGAAATTATTTTTATGGCTTTTTTCTGTTCCTCCTCATTTAAAGCCACGCGATCCCTTATCTCTACTGAGGCGGTATTATGTGATATACCGATTAGCCCTAATGGAATATGGTTGCCCGTCATTTCTTTTACCATTAGTAAAACACGTGAAATGATTCAGAGAGATATATAACCAGCGATCCTCCAATGATCAGAAAAAGAAATCCAAAAATGGAAAAATAGGCCATATATATCCCACGCCATTTCATTAACCTCGATATAAAGTAACCGATCACATATATGATCCATACAGCATCTATTACAATAACTTTTATATCATTCAACCAAAATGATCCCATTACATCACTTGCCTGAAAATGTCCATCCAGGATTCCGATTCCCAACAATATGATTCCTATCATTACCGAACGCATGCTCATCTTTTCAAGATAAGATATGGCAGGTAACTGGTTAAAAAGTTTCCCGAGATTCCTTTTTTTAATATTTCTATTCTGTAAAATATACATCAATGCATACAATGCCGACAGCCCCAAGGCAGTGTAACCCATGATGGATATAGACGCATGTATAGCAAATGATGGATCCTGTAGAAGCGGATTAGTTTCCAAAGTCCAGCTGACATTGAACGAGGAGAAGAGCTCAAAAATAAATGCAAATGACAAAATAAAAAGTCCAGATCCCTTATTTTTTAGACTGAGTTCAAGGATCATATAGACAAATAAAATGGAAAAGGCTAGAAAAGAAAAAGCATCATGGGTTGTGGATAGGGGTATGGCTTTTATGGCAACATGCCTGGATATTATTTCAATAGCATGTAATATAAGAAGGATGATCAGCATAGGTGTTGTTTTACTGATCAAGCGTTTATCCTTTCCCAGAAATATTAAATAATAGAAGTAAATAACCGCCAGATAAAGAAAGGGTAAAGTATAACTTAAAATTTGACTAAATAACTTCATTTTCAGCGAGCAATATCATTTTTGAGTATAAAAGATACACTTTTTTTATAATATCTATGCGTGTATTTTTTTTAATAATAAAGTTACAGACAATCCACTCATTGATTTATGATTTTTGTCATATCCTTTTTTAAAAAAAATGAATTAATAACCGGTAATCCTGGTAAAGGACTACCGGATATTTGATTAACATATTGTATCATGCTATGTACTTTGCGGTTGATTCTTCAGTTTTGCATCGTTGATTGCAGCGATAATACTCACCAGGGCAATCACGAATAAAAGATAATACACAAATGTAGGTATGGGTACGGGGTCTCCCTGTGCATATGAATGAAGTCCAGAAAGATAATAATTTACGCCAAAGTAAGTCATCAATACTGAACCAAATCCGATCATGGCTCCAAAATTGGTAGAAAACAAACTTTTCATGCCGGGAATTAAACGCATATGAAGAATAAACGAGTATACGATAATGGTAACAAGTGACCATGTTTCTTTTGGATCCCATCCCCAGTATCTTCCCCAGGATTCATTCGCCCAGATTCCTCCAAGGAAATTCCCGATAACCAGTAAGATCAATCCTACCATGAGCGACATTTCTATAATATAGGTAAGTTCCTGTAATGTCAGATTGACCCTGGCCATATTTTTCTGATTCCTGAATATCATTATTGACAAATTTAAAAATCCTAACATACACCCCAGTCCAAGAAATCCATAACTGGCTGTAATGGTGGCTACGTGTAAGGTAAGCCAATATGATTTTAAAACCGGTACCAGGTTAGTAATCTCCGGATTCATCCAGCTCATATGTGCGGTTAGCAGTGTAATGCCGGCTAATATCGAAGTTACTGATAGTGTCATGGCTGATTTTTTTAGAAAAATAAATCCAGCCAGCATGGTAGCCCAGGCAATGTAAATCATGGATTCGTAACCATTACTCCACGGAGCATGTCCAGATATATACCAACGGATGATCAAACCAAAGGTATGAGCTATAAATGCCATAACAAGCAACAAAAGGAAAATATTGATTACGATTTTAAAATCCAGGGAGGGAATGAAAAGCTGAATCAGAAAAATAGCCAGCAATATCATTCCAATAGTCATATAAACAGGAAACAGTCTTTTGAATATACTGAGTTTATTGTACAACACTTCCATATTACTTTTTGACCGTGATGGAATAATATTACCTCCATGTTTATATTGGAAATCACGTATGGATTCCAGTATATGATTAGCTTCCTCGTAATTATTGGAGTTAACAGCGTTTTTTAAACTTCCAGTATAGTCGTGAAATGATCGCTTTATAAAGAGTGAATCTTCTGCATTGGCATACCGGATAGGATCTACATGTTTAATCCATAGATCATTAGCATGATCCGGGACTGGATAGATTTTTAAAAACAAACCATTCAGAGCCATGTAGGAGACATTTAACCTTTCATCCAGATTAATTAATTCCTTATCGAATTTCGATCTCTGGGCAGGAGATTTGGCATAAGCTTGATCAACCTGCTCTTTTAATTTATATCGGCCCATTTCATCGAACAAACCATTATATGATACATAATTACCCTGAATTCCTAACTGTTTTTGTAGCGCTTTATCATACACTTTTAAAAGCGGTACATCACGCCATTCTCTTGGGAATACCATCATACTTAGAAGTACCTGATTTGCATTTAATTGTTCAAAGGTATTTTTCTTATACATTTTGACCAGTACATCACTGGCTGTCGTATTGATAGGTATGATTCTTCCATCCCTGCTTTGAACCAATAATCTGCCAAATTGATTAGCATGTTCCTTATCAATAATATATTCAGAGGAAATTTCTGATTGTGCAAACGATTGGGATATATTTAAAAATAAGACCATCATAACAAGGATGAGGGTGGCCATTTTCTTTCGTTCAATATGTACTTCATTCAATTGTTGTCGCAATTTGGCAAATCTTGTCTTCCTGGTAACAAAAGAAATTAACAATGTTGCAAAAAGTAGAAAGTATCCTGCATAGGTCACGATAGTTCCCATATAATCATGGTTTACTGACAGTATGGTACCTCTTTCATCCTGATCATAGGATGACTGGTAAAACCTGTATCCTTCATAATTTAAAATATTGTTCATGAAGATCCTGTAGGGTTTATTTATATTGTTTTTCGTATCAATCAATGTTATTTCACTGGCAAATGATGATGGACTTGTAGATCCCGGGTACCTTTCCAGTTGAAAGTCATTGAGTTTTAAAGAAAAGGGGAGCTCACGCATTTGAGAACCCAATGTCATGGAAAAACCTACGCCGTTCACATCAAAGACTTCCAGATTACCAACAATACCTCTACCACCATTAAGTTTGACTATTTTGGATTCGTCGCCAACAGATACTTTTACCTCCGTAATATTATTGCCTTCTCCAGCATCATCTTCTAAGGTTACATATTGCAATTTTGCTTTCTCATTAAATTCCCGTAATACAAAATTGATTCCTTTAGCAGTATATATGTTCATGTACTGAATAGCGTGTAAAGTATCCCGTTGCAGACTTGAAACCTTTCCTGTTCCCATATCCATATGAATTACTTCAAAAGGAGCTTTGACATAGAAATCCTGACCTTGGCGCATAAATTGCAGACTTTCGTAATCGGTGCTTTCACCAAAACCTACCCTCAGATGACCAACGGTAGTTGACTCATTTTCCTTGAGAAAAATATTCTTTCTGCTTCCTTGTACAACAGCGACAAGGGTCAGGTAAGGATCTCCTGATTCATCGGGATGTAACATTTCAACGGCATTAGGCATAAATTTTTGGATTTCAACCTGAACATCTCTCCCATTGAAAGCGATACTTTTTGAATATAATCTTTTATCAATTGGAGCAAGGAGCACTTTATCCAATACATTTTTAACATTTTCTTCAAACCGCATCTGATAATGGATAAAGGTCTCATCTGTTATATAAGAATTGGAAGTTTCATTTTCTCTGATATGCATTCTTCCTTCAAAACCGAAATACCGGGTGATACCAGCGCCAATAATAATTATGATAAATGAAGTATGCATCAAGAGGATATTGATTTTGCTTTTCCGATAAAGCTGTCTGGTAAATATCATACCAGTGAAATTAACCACCATGAGTAACATCACGACTTCAAACCACCTGGCATTATATACGGTCATTTTTGCAGTTATGGATCCGAAATCGTTCTCAATAAATGTGGCGTATCCTATTGAAATCGCAAAAATCATTAAAAGGATTCCCATAAAGGTTCCTGAAAATAAAAATTTGAAAAACTTCATAATCAAGTAATTTAACATCTACACATCATGCCAACTCCATAATTCAAGAGAGAAGCAATAAATCAAACCGGAAAATTAATAATTTTTAATTTGGGTACGAACTTATTCATTCGGGATTATTAAAAACATGCTTAATATCAGTTTATTTAAATTTTGTCAAAAAACCGTTCTTATTCATCTCAAATCTTGTCTTTTCTGGTGAAAATGAGAAAAAGTAAAAACAGGAGTATATATCTTCGGGCTGAATGGATAAAAAAAAAGCTGCCTCATAGGCAGCTTTAATACGTAATTGCTGATTATTCAGCAAGAGTTCTCATAAAGTGCACAAGAATCCAGCGATCTTCTTCACTTGGTATTTTTTTATCATATGCCGGCATTTCATCCTTGCCTGCAGTCGTCATATAAAATAATTCTCCATCAGAAAGACTTTGAAATTCATCTGACGAAAAATCTCCTGCATCTGTTTCAAGTTCAGCAGCTTTCGGACCATCACCCAAGCCATCTTTACCATGACAACTCTGACAGTGCTTCCTCCAAAGGGATTTAGCAATGGCCATATTTTCTCCACTAGCTTCCGTAGGATTCTTCATTGTCTTATATTTATCAGGAATATTCCAATCGTCAGCTACTTCAACAACGTTAAATGAGTACAATGCCATGCTTATAAAGAAAAGAATGGCAATTCCGATATTTACTGTTTTTTTCATGACTGATTTTTTTAATTGGTTAATACTATTTATAACTATTTTTTTCAATTGAGCCTCTATTTTTTATTAAAAGATTTTCAAATCTATTTAGATTTAAACAATTTTCTTGCCAAAATAATAAAATATATTTTTCATTAACGGACAGATTCACAACTTTCCTGATTTTATTCAATATATTAATGGAAATGAAAAATGATCCCATTTTTAAAATTGATTGTTAGAGCTATAAATTAAAGATTAAAATCATTTTATTTAGCCGGTTGACTCAATTTATTTTTTTTGCCTAATCCATGTATCTTTTTTAATTGAAAAATTACATAAATATAATGACTCCATACTCCCGTTAATAAAATTATTAATGTTATGATCATCCACAATGGAGCATTCGTATGCCATAAAGCGCGGGTTGGTATTGTAATTTCAATGGTCATCAAAGATTTATCATCTTCAATAGGTTGCGTTGTTCCCCATCTAAAGTTTGTTATTGATCTTTCTACGTTTCCGTAAATACTATGATCTTCAATCCTCGCTAAGATTGATATATTTCCGATCGTATCGCCTGCAATATTATCCGGGAATTTTATACTGCTTTTCCCTACTGTAAAATCACTTTCCCCAATTTTTTGATCACTAAAATATCTTGGTACATAATACGAGATATCTGCTATCTTGACCGGTATCATCTCATCATCAATACCTTTTTCATATGCCCTTACCTCAATTGTTTTTGAACCATCAATTTGTGTAAGCAACAATTCCATTTCCAGTTCTATAAAATTTATGTCAGCTGATTTTTCAGTGAACGAGTCATTACCGTCAAAATAAGCTGTAATAGATATTGTTCGATCTTCTGCAGTTAAAAACCTGAATTCTTCCGGAAAATCAAGTTGAGCAATACCATTATTATCAGTTGTTGCACTATCTAATAGATTTTCATCAGATCTTTCACCATAATAAAAATAAACTTTTTCATTAATGGCATAATTTCTAATTCTATCTTTTATAGTAAAAACAGTAGCTTTAATTGTTTTGGTTTTATCATTATTACTATAGAAATCGAGGCTCATCCTTGTTCTGAATTTACTTTCTTCATTTTGACTATATGAAATACCCACAAAATAAAAAGTAAAAAGGATTGAAAAAAATACTCCTACCAGGATTCTGCCGATGCTAATAAATTTTAATTTTTCCATATCAAATTTATTATGTTATAGGATTATCTGATTTGGGAATACCGTTTTTCGCTTTATTGCCATATACTTCAATTATAGGCACAAACTTCGAGGCAAGGGTAAATAGCAGACAAAATAATGCAGTTCCTCCTAAAGTTGTCGACCATTCAACCCATGTAGAGGAATAATTCAGGAATTCAGGCCGAGAGTCCTGTATAGGTAAGAAAGGAGTTTCCAGTGTTGGAACTACGATGAGATAGCGATTAAACCATAGTGCTATTACGCAAATAATTGCTGCGAAAGTTATACTATTTATAGTTCGCAAATTAGGAAAACCTATAATAACCAAAGGGATGATGACACCGGCATAGTTTGAGATTATAAACATCCAGAAATAATCCGAAAATAATCTATCAATTAAAAATGAATCATTTTTTTCCGATCCATACCATTTAGTCAGGTATTCACTAAAAGTAAAATATCCAAAAAAAGCAGCTAAAATTAGTAATAGTACCCCAACTTTTACAAAATGTTCTTTCGTAATATAAGCTTCAAGATGATATATCTTTCTATAAAGCCACATTACTATAATTAAAACCCCGGTTCCTGAATAAACTGCAGCAATGACAAAATAAGGTCCAAATATGGCACTATGCCATCCTGGTTGTAGGGTAACACTGAAGATCCAGGCTAAAACCGAGTATACGATTATTGCGATTGCAATAATAATTGCTGCCATTATATTTTTAGACCTGTTTAAGATTTTGTTAAATTCTGGCGTGTCCTGATACCCGAGAGCTAATATCCGGTATAGTTTTTTTCTCCAGGAATTATCTTTAAATTCATCAGAATCACGAAGAATAGCCATATCCGGGATTAACGCCAGGTACAAGAATATAATACACCCGATTAAATCTGTTGTAATAGCTATTACATCCCAGGTTATTGGTGATTGTATCCTTCCAAAGATGAATAGATAATATAATCTATCCAGTCTACCAATACATAAAATAATGAATAATGGCCCAATCATAAGTGATACAACGGTTAGAATTTCTGCCATCCTCATGATAGGTTTACTCCAGGCGGTTTTCATTAAATGAAGTGAGCCTGCTATCAATGCTCCGGCATAACTTAGCCCCATAAAAAAAATGAAGTTCACAATATAAACACCCCACACTACATAATCACGCATTCCAGTAACAACATGTCCCTTGTGGATTTGCCAGTATAATCCAAAGAGACCTATAATAAATCCGGTAATCAGAATAATTATCCATGCTTGCCCAAGTTTTGAATTAATTTTTAACTGTGGGGCAAATTCACGTATGAGACTTAATTCCGTATTATCCATTATTTTTATTTTTAAAATATGGTGCGTTTTTATACCTGTCAATAATTTCCTCGTCCTTATTTTCTAAACCTTGTTCAAACGGAAATAATCTTGCCGTAGCAGGCAAATAATAAACACTTGGATCTGTACCTAACGTCTCAAGATATCGATATCCATCGTTGTTTTTAATTAGTTCGGAAAAACTGACCGTTTCCTCTCCATTTGTAACTGAATCTTCATTAATATCTCCAAAGTAAATAACCCCCATTGGACAGGCAGTAACACAATGGGGTAATTTTTTTTGTCGTATCATGTCTGGACAGAAATCGCATTTTGCTACTGTACCTTCCCTATGTGGAATACCAGTTTCTGGGGAATATTCAATTTTTTCATTTTCCTCATCATGACCAACTTCCAGTTTTTCCCAAATAAATATTCTTGCATTGTAAGGGCATCCTGTCATGCAAAATTTACATCCTATGCACCTTTCATTATCCACCAGGACAATCCCATCAGATCTTTTATAGGTGGCACCTACCGGACAAACACTTGCACAAAGTGGATTATTGCAATGAAAACAAGGTTTTGGAAACCAATAAGGCGCAGATTTTTCGGATCTTTGCATTAAATATACGCGTATGAATTCCTGACCAGGTAATAAATGATGAGCCTCCTGACATAAATCCACACATTTTCTCGCATTTCTACACTTTGAAAGATCAATCACCATGACAAATTTTCTATTAGGGATACCTTCACGGGATTCTTCTCTGGAAGCTCCATGACAATGAGTTATTTCATCTTTATTGACTTCAACTAATTTGCCTTCCTGAGTCAATACTTTGACTTTATCATCTGGTTTTTTACACGATGACATGACCTCAGGTAAAAGCAATGCACTTGTACCCAAAAGCATGCTTGAATTAAGAAAATTTCGTCGCGAATTTTTACTTTTTTTATTTTTTCTTGCCATAACTCTATTTTTTTAAGTCATTGAGATGAAGTTTTTTTGTTCATCAATAAACCATTTGTATTAAAATTGATGGCATAATAAATAGCCGTTAACAAGATAAAAAACATGCTAAGAGATTTTTATGGATCCCTCTATATTGACAATAATTTAATATCATGATTTAATCTACATTTCCTTCCCCAGTGTATGGATTTTTCATGCTCCAATGTTTTGTATAATCATTTTTCAACCGGCCCTTTGGCCACTTTCCTGATTTTATTCAATTTATAAATGGAAAGAAAAAAATGATACCATGCACCGACAAGAATAACAAAAACAGATGTAATCATCCAAAGCGGAGCTTCATCCGTCCATAATCTCCGTGGTGGTGGTAAAACTTCAAAAGAAACTGAAGTCCCCCACTGGACTTCTCCCTTTTTGACCACACTTCCATAGTAATCATTATCTTCAATTCTGGCAACAACCGTATACGTACCAGTTGAATCTCCAGGTATATCATCTGGAAATTCAATGGAATAAACACCCTCATCACTATCCATTACTTCACCAATAGGTAATATACTATAAAGTCGCTGAACCCCAATGTACATAAATAATCCATCTACAGGGACTTTATTCCCGGCACTATCCAATTCCACGGCTAACACAGATACTATTTTGACAGAGTCTTCCACGCTAAAATCAATTTCAAAATCAAGATCTTTAATTTCAATATCATTGGATGAACCTATATATTCATCATTGCCTTCAAAGGAGGCTTCAATAAATGTAAATCCTTCCTCATCTAAAGGCAATTGGTATCCGTCTTCAATGATTAGTTGAGCGCTACCATCTGAATTTGTAGTCAGCTGTGCCAATTCAATGGTTGTATCATTATTTGAGGCGGTAAGGGTAATTAATTGGTTTTCCAATAATACCATATCCCTTCCTCTTCCTGAATACAATGTTATCGTAACTACTTTATCGCTATTTGTATTTTTTATAAAATTCATTCGAATTCGGGATCTTTCCTGGGCCTGCACTTGGTCTGAAATCATCCCTGAGGTAAGGCAAATGATACCAAGAAAAACAATCTTTGGAAATCGAGTTAAATTAAAAAATCTTTTATTTTTCATTTTTTCAAAGCTAGATTTTATCATTTATGCTCCTTGGGTTTTAAATCTCAATATCGGTTTGGAAGCGTCATATTTGTCTTCCACTTCAGCCACTGGTATAATTGGAGCGATCCGTGAAGCAATCACAAATATCAATATCATGAGTGCGATACCCGCAAAAGTTAAGGCCAGTTCTACCCAGGTTGGAGAATAATGTACCCAATCTTCTCTTACATCCTGTATAGGGATGAAAGGAGTTTCAAGGGTAGGAACTACAATCAGGTATCTTTTAATCCATAAACCGATTACCACCAGTGCAGAAACAACCGTAACGCTATTGATTGACCTGAACCATGGAAGCCCAATCACAATAACAGGAATAACAATTGCTAAAGTGATATGAATAAATGCCAGCCATGCATACTGGGAAAAATCAAAAAACTTGGATAGTAATTTGGCATTTGTTTCTGTGAGATTATACCATTCAGTGATGTACTCGCTGAATGAAAAATAACCATAAAATAATGTCATGATCACCAATCCAAAAGCCAGGTAATTAAAATGCTTATTTAAAATGTAATTCTCCAGTTTTCGTAATTTACGATATATCCACATGATCACGATCATCAATGCAAGGCCTGAGTAAGTTGCGGTTATGACAAAATAGGGGCCAAAAATGGTACTATGCCATCCCGGTCTTAAACTCATGCCGAACAACCATGACAGTAGCGAATAGGCAATAATGGCAGTTGGAATAATGATCGCAGCCATAATATCATGGGCCTGGTGCAGGTATTTCTTTTGTAGGGGAGTTCCCTTATAATCAAGGGCCAGGAACCGGTACATTTTTTTTCTCCAGGGAGCTACATTCAGATTTGGGTAATCCCGTAATTTAGCAAAATCCCGGATGTGTGTAAAGTAAAGAAATGCAATGCAGAATACCAGGTCTGTAACAATTGCGATTACATCCCAGGTAATAGGTGACTGAATCCGTCCTAAGGTAAATAAATAATGGATCCTGTCAAGTCTTCCCAGACAGAATAGAATGAACGGTGCTCCAACAATCAGGGATGAAACCGTGAGTAACTCGGCTATTCTTAGTAATGGCTTTCCCCATTGGATCCTTAGAAGCTGTAATGTACAGGAAATAAGGGCACCTGCATAGCTCAATCCCATAAAAAAAACAAAATTAGCCGTATAAATACCCCACACAGCATTATCCCGCATACCCGTAATGATCTGTCCTGCCTGGATCTGTCTTATTAGTGCAAATATTCCAAATAGTACAAATACTGTGAGCACACCAACCCATGCATACCATTGTGTTGATGGTTTTTCAACAGACGGGACAAATTCTTTGATTAAGTTTGATGTATTATTTTCTGGGTTCACTGTTTATTGAATATAAGTTTTATCATTACTATTTATAATATCATCGTATATCTTCCGCTTTTCTTCCGGAACGTTCTTCAGTCCATCTTTATAATCAAACATGCGATCTACCGGTGGTAGATAATATGTATTTGGTAGAGTTCCTAATTCCTCACGGTACCTGTATCCTGATCGATCTTTAATCAGTTGCTTAAATCGTAATGTTTCAGTACCATTGGAAACTGCGTCTTCGTTGGCATCTCCGAAATATAGCGCACCCATTGGGCAACTTCTTACACAATAAGGCAAGGTTCCTTTCCTGGCCAGATCGGCACAGAAATCACATTTGCTGACGGTGCCAATTTGTGTAGGCACACTTGTTTCCGGTGAATATTTTTCCTTAGGCACGTCTGTTTCCGGAGGTTTTTCCCAGTTAAATACACGTACTGAATAGGGGCATGCCGCTATACAGAATTTACAGCCAATGCATCTATAATTATCAATGAGAACCAGGTTATCCTGCCGTTTATAAGTGGCGCCTACCGGACATACTTTCACGCAGGGCGGATTATCGCAATGCAGGCACATTCGAGGAAACCAGTATGGTGATCCTTCCGGATTGTCCTTCATGAGATATACTTTCAACCATTCTGTTTCGGGAGCCAGATTGTGACCTTTCTGGCATCCTTCGATGCATTTTCTGGCGTTTGCACATTTTGATAAATCGACTACATAGACGAATTTTCTTCCAGGAATGCCTTGCCTTGCCTCTTTCGGCCCTGGAGGTTCACATGGATTAATTTTACAATCATCTGGTTTGTCTATTTCAATAACTTTGCCTTCAGTTGTCAATACCTTGATTTTCTCCTTTTCTTCCTCATTTGGGTGGTTGGAATTTTTCCCAGCCATTACAGAACCCGATCCAGCAGCTAAAACAGTTCCAATTTTCAGGGAATTCGTTAAAAATTTTCTTCTATCGGTTCTGCTATTTTTATTTTTCATGAATTTTAATGATTAAAAATTCCACAATCGTGTCATATTAAATCCGAATAAAAATCCCAGCTTGTCCTTACCGTCAACCTCCGTGATAAATTCGTTGCTATTAAAATGGAGGTTATATTGTGGTAAGATTGATCGGTAGGTACTGATGAATATCTGGAACGCATGCGAACTGGTAGCAATTTCCACCCCCAGCGAAATATTTCTGAAAGGACCCGTATCCATCTTGATAGTGGGATCAGCTGAATATTTATGATCATGTTCCAGGGTTGGTTCTGTCCATTCAAGTATAATAGATGTTTGTGGGCTGACTTTATACCTTGCCCCGACACTGATACCGAACATGTCGTTTTCATATAAGGTATCTACTGCATTAAAGTGGCTATATTGTAATCCAACCTGGACAGAAAATTTATATGTAATCCTTCTTGAAGCAATCAATTCATGAAAGTAGGAAAGTCGATGGGTTCCTTTTTCAAAATTATCCCCACTTCTCGTATCAATGGCCACATTACCAAAATAGGTTAAATTAACCCAGGGCCATCCTGAACGCATCTGTTGAAGAATTTTATATTTGATGTTTAAATCAATATATGGATTGGTTACATTGATCTTGGATAGGCCAAATCCAACACCCAATCTATCAGCAACCGAATAGCTGAATCCCAATCTGATATTTGATGCTGCGAAAAGTCCGTATAAATCTGAAGATCCCTTGGTTACTGTTCCAAACCGGTGTTGAATATTCCATTCAAGAGTATTTTTAGTATTAACGACATCCGTTTGGTTTTCCAGCAAGACTGCGCTTTCAAAAGCTTTTCTTTCCGGTTGCGGACCGGTATCTTCCTCATCCTGTGCCACCAGAGAATTTGTGAATAAAACTAATTGAGCAATTATTAAGGTATATATGATAAGTTTCATCTTTTTCATGTTTGTAAATGTTTAGTTGTCTTCGGCTCCTTCCGTGATCCATTGCAGAATCAAAGCGCGATCCTGAGCTGTAGTATATTGTTCCATTGAACCACCGTCAATTTTTGTATAGAGTTCGCTGTCAGCGGGTGAATTCGTATTGATATAACCCCCATTTATAAGTTCGTCGTAGGCGACATTAGTCTGCAGGTCTGGTCTCCAGGATCCATCATGACAATTACTTGTGGCACATTTGGCCTCAAAAATTGGAATAATATTCAACGAAAAACTAATAGTTGTATCCGGAATCTCAATTTTCGGAGGAGGAATTTCATCCCATGTACAGGAAGCCATTCCCAATGCACTGATAAATACAAAAAGGATCAGGCCTTCACCTAACTTTTTTAATTTTTTTGAATGTTTATTCATGGCTTTTATTGAATTAAGAATTTATTATTTCAAGTAAAAATGGTTGTTGATAAAAATTAAAAATCTTGAGGTAAATCTCAAAATTGATAAATGGTTAAAAAGTTTAGACCATTTTGATTGACCTCAGGACAAAATTGGTGTTAAATCAACTTTATAACAACATGTTTGGTATGATGTATCAAGCTAAAATATTGATTTTTGTAAAAGTAATTGTGACATAAATCAAGAATCTCATGATTTTAATCACAATATTTGGAGTAAAATATATCTTATTTTTAAAATTGGTTATATATTTACCTTTCATTTTTTTTGAGATAGAAGAGAAGCGATGCCAGATTTTGTGAATGACTATAAATGCCTCAACTGCAAACATTGTTTTCGAAAGAATGTCCTTTTCAAGATATTGAAAGAAGATGAACTTGATTTTCTAAACTCACACCGGCTGGAAGTCTATTTCAAGCAGGGAGAAGTTATATTTAAACAAGGTTCTCCATTCACACACATTGTCATTATTCACACAGGACTGGGTAAATCCTATATTGAAGGATTCAGGGAAAAAAATCTTATTATCGGCTTTGTTAAACCTTTTGAGATTAACTGTAGCCCCGGAATGTATGTTGATGGCCGGCATCATTGCTCTATGTCAGCCGTAACTGATGTGGGTGCTTGTTTTATAGAGGTGAATGCCTTTAAAAAAACAATTAGTTACAATTCGAAGTTCACGGAAGAATTTATAAAATTCATGAGTGAAAAAACCATTCACACCTTCAATCGATTTACTACCACAACACAGAAAAACATGGAAGGACGGATTGCCGAAGCTTTGCTGTATTTTTCCAACTATATTTTCACTAATGGTAAAATAGATCATGTCAGCAAGCAGGATTTTGCAGATTTTACCAGTATGACCCGTGAAAGTGCCATAAGAGTTTTAAAGGAATTTAAAGATGAGGGGATCATTAATGAGCATGATAAGGCGATTGAGATCCTTGATGAAAAAGCCCTTGTCAAGTATGCTGAGTTGGGGTGATGATATGGAATAGTTGATCAATTATTCTTCTATATGTAAAATATATCCTCCGGCTCCCAGTTTTATTTCAATATTTTGGTCTTCTCTGGTAGTGATATCCGGTTCAATAAGAGTACCAGATTCTTTTTCCAATACCTGAAAGTGTTTTGCTTCGTCTAACCGGATAGTCGCTGAAGTATTAAAAGGAATTTGAACCATTAACTCTGTTGATTGCTGGTTTTTTCTCCAGCTACTTTCAATTTTACCATAATAACTATCCATGCTCGCATATACCCATTCGAGATCTTCGGCGAAATATGGGACAATATAAAAATGTTTAAATCCAGGTTGGTTTTCATCGGGTTGTATACCTGCCAGATATTTATAGAACCAGGCACTGACATCCCCGAAAAACACGTGATTTCTTGAGGATTCACCAGCCCAGTCTTCCCAAAGTGTAGTTGCCCCTCGATGTACCCAGTTTCCCCAACCCGGATAAGCAATTGTATTGATCATATTATAAGCTACATCAATTCGATCATGAAGAACCAAAGCATTCGGTACAAATTTCGAACCCAGAACACCGAAGTCAAGGTTCAAATCATTGTCGGTGATATTGCTGATCAATTGCTGAAGTGCCAGATCAGTGGTAACGGAATCAAGCAACGAAAAATACAATGCACAACCCAGGGAAGTTTGTGATCCATTACCCACCAGGGGATAATCATCTTGGACGAAATGAGTATTAAAAGCCTTCTTTATTTCCATCGCCAGGTTCCGGTATTTTTCCTGATCCTCAAAATAACCCAGTGTTTCTGCGATCCGGGCTACAATGATGGCATCCTGATAATAATAAGCCGTCGTTATCAATTCAGAGGGAGTAACGGTTCTGGCAGGAACCCAATCTCCAAGACCCCATCTTATGATAAAATCCTCTGTCGTACCGGAAAGAAATTCCAGGTATTTTTTAATGGCAGGATAATATCTTTCCAGTACCTGCCTATCACCACTATACATATACATATTCCAGGGAAGAATGATAAGGGCATAATCCCAGGCCGGGCCATTTCCCCAGTGATAGCCCCATCCACCCGTCGGAACGATTGACGGAATCATCCCTGATTGAAGTTGTGAATCAACAATATCCATTATCCATTTATCATAGGCTGTTTCTACCCGGTAATTAATTAGAGCCATTTCACTAGCCAGTTGGGCATCTCCTGTCCATCCGTTTTTTTCACGATGGGGGCAATCTGTCGGATATCCATGAAAGTTATTTAAAAATGACCATTCAGTATTTTTTTGAATCTGATTTATCAACGGGTTCGAGCATTCGAAGTAAGCCTTTTTGTCAAAAGCTGTATGAACTACACAGGCTTTTATGTGATCATAGGTGAGATCCCCGGGAAATCCATCTATCTCAATATATCTAAAACCATGGTAAACAAAACGTGGATGCCATTTTTCCAATCCCTTACCACTGGTAAAATATACGTCCGTTTGAAAAGGTGTTTGAGCCACCAGTCCATCGATATTACTTTGATCAACTGTTCCATTTGGGTATATTTTCTCTCCATATTTTAATTCGATGCGTTCCCCTTCTTGCGCCGAAAATGAAAGTTCAGCAAATCCGGCAATATTCTGCCCAAAATCACATATCCATGTATTTTTAATTGTTCGGTAAATATTTACGGGAGTTAATTTATCAAGGATCCGGATAGGAGGAAGTGTCTGGGAGACCATTGTTCCTTTTGGACCGCTAACTGTACGAACTGGAAACCATCGGCTATCATCAAATCCCGTGGAGGACCAGCCTTGTTGTTCAAGTCTGGCATCATACATTTCTCCCTGCCTGATACTGTTGAATATTACAGGGCCAGGAAAACACTTCCATGTTGAATCGCTCGTGATAATATGTATACCACCATCTACATATTCAATCTGCAGGTCAATTCTCATGGCAGGATCATCCCTCCAGGATGCCCGGTCGAAACTCCAAACCCCCCGGGAAAACATATCATACCATCCATTACCCAGCATTATTCCGATTGCATTTGTATCCTGAATAAGGTTATCTACGATGTCATAGGTTTGATATAGCACAGTTTTATCATAATCGGTGAACGCAGGATCAAGCATATTTTCACCCACCTTTTGTTCATTTATATACAGTTCATAATATCCTAAACCAGTAACATAAGCTCTGGCATTAACTACATCGCCCGTTAATGTAAATTCTTTCCTGAAAATGGGAGCAGGTTCGCCTAATTCAGGAGGAGCATCTTTCGATAATCCTTTACGTTGTTGATCCCGTTTAGCCCAATCAAATATACGGGGAGGGCTGATCCATGCTGATTTCCAGTTTTCAGGATCCAGTAACCCCATTTCCCAGTAGGCGATCTCGCTGAAGATCGAAACTTGATCAAAATTATCCCAGATACGCACCTTCCAGTAATATTTTTGTCTGGATCTTAATTTTTCTCCCTGATAAACTACCTGGGCGGACTTACCAGAGAATACCTTTCCGGAATCCCAGATATTCCCCCGATTTTCTTTTAGATTTTCAGGTGAATCTGATACCAGAATCTGGTAGGCAGTCTGGAACCCATCTTTTAAATAACAATTAACGATCCAGGTAAAACGTGGAAATGGATTATCTATGCCCAGTGGATTCTGCTGATATTCACAATACATTATTTCAATATGCAGATCTTTATTAATACTGGATTGTTGTGAATGGCAGGTAACGAACAGAAATATACCGCTTAAAAAAATTGATTTTATATATATTAAAGGGTTAGAGAACATTTTGTAAATAATAATAGATGCCTGTAAGATTTTCAGAATGTAACATGGTATAAAAACAGAAACAGTAAAATAATCCTTCCTAAACTAATTTCCTGGATTAAAAGGGATTACCTCATATTCAAAATCAGTTTTTTCACCTTCCATTATTACATTTTTGATCCTGATCGTAATTTTTTTATCCATATAACCCTGTTCGACCAGGCTGTTTTTAACATATTTAATCTCATCGGCTGAGAACATGGATAATACCTGCCATACAATGGTAGAATCAAAATACCAGGGATCTTCAACCGATAGAATCTTAATCGCAAGTTTTTTCCCATTATCATCCAGCATTTCTACCTTTGCCTTTCGGAAATCCACTGCCTTCCCCTGGGGGATGGCAAAACTCCATTTTTCAAAGATAAGATTGTAAGGAAAATATCCTGCTGGAGGATAGGCAATAAATGGCGGCCAATTATTTGCTACCTTTTGTTGCACACCTGTAACATAAATGATTTCATGTGTTCCGGTAGCACCATAACCCATCCCTTGAGCCCGTGAATTCAGTAACCATTTGCGGTGTCCAATTTTATTGTTGATGGGTCCGTAATCAAGGATAAATCCGGTGACAAATGAGATTTCAGGGAAATGGTCAAAATCAGAGATTCCCAGATTAGAATTCTTTGCGCCTTCCATTCCTTTTTCCGTATAACATTTCCAGTTTTTTGATGGTGAATGACTGATTTGTCCGTTAGCTGTCATCATCAATGCAGCATATTGAGCTTTTTCATTGTATTCAGGTATCAGTTTAATTGTATTCAAACCAGTTGCTTTCCTGAAATAATTGATCCTGTTCTCAGCTTTTGAAAGGATATCTGCGTTTAAATTACCTGGATCACAGTTCTGAACTGAACCATTCCATGGAATTTTACTGATCCTGGATGATAAATATAAATCTTCATATAACTGAAGAGCTTCTTTTTTTTCGGCAGTGGGAGTTAAAAATCCTAATGATAGAATCAGGATTGATAATATAATGAACGTTAAAAGAATATTTCTTATCATCTTATATTATTATTTTTTATGCATCTCCCCAGGCCTGTTTTATAAAACGTAAAAAATTCTTGTACATTACATTTTCAATATCCTGTTCATTATATCCTCTTTGCCGTAGTATATCGGGAAGTTTCTGCATATCTGCAATAGTATCGATATCGGAAGGACACTGTTCTTTTCCAAAAGCTCCATCCAGATCTGATCCAATTCCAATATGAAGAGAATTTCCTGCTATCTGGCATATATGATCCAGGTGATCTACAAGGTTTTCCAGGGTTACATTCATTTTCTCAGGTGTGGATTTACCAATCACCCAATTGGGTACCAGCATCCATGCATCCAGTGCACTTCCAATCACAGCGCCTCTTTCAATCAAAACCTTGATCATATCGTCAGACAGCTGTCGATTATGATCAACCAGGTGGCGTACATTTGAATGACTGGCCCATATCGGTCCTTTGAAATATTTGAGTGCTTCCCAGAAGCTGTTGTCGCTTAGATGTGTAATATCCAATATGATATCGAGTATTTCCATTTCCTTTAATAAATCACGTCCCTTGGGACCTAAACCCCCACTTGCATTCGTTCCATGAGCATAAGTACCAGGACCATAATGGGCAGGTCCCAGCGCCCTTAGGCCCTGGGTATAACTTTTTTCAAGATAATTTAAATTGATAATGGAATCAGCCCCTTCCAAACTGAGAATATATCCTATGGGTTTTATTGCATCTTCATTTCCTTCCAGCCAAATACGGGTATGATGATAAAGTGAAGGCAGATCATGTATCAGTGTTAATTTTCCTTCTTCTTCCATGGTCTTATACCAGGACTGTTGTGCTTGAGTTTGAGCCCATGCCTGTTCCGGAGAATGCCATCCGGGTAGGGGATTGCCGAATTTAATGAACCGGGCAATCTGTGTACTAACGACCAGGCCAATATGGCCTCTTTGCATATCAGGGAACGCGACCGTACATTTACCTCTGTCAGGTTTATCCTTCATGCCTTTTTCCTGAATTCTTAATGTACGAACTGGTAAACGAAGATCCCGGTTCCATTCCATTGCATTCATGGCCAGGTCAAGATGTGCATCAAAAATGAGTTTCATGATTGTTAAATGGTGATTTTTCTTCCTCTGGCTATTATCTGCCAGGAGTCAGAAATTTTATGATTCCTAATGACCGTTACTTCATTATATAAGGCAATTGTCGGGCAGATATGATAAGGAATACCATATATTACATCTCCGACTGAAAAGGAAATGTTATCCTTATTTTCGACTACTAAATGTTCTTCGCTGTGGCTTATTGGATTGAAGCCAGTTACATTTAAAAAACGCACCCGGTTTTGAATAGGATTTTCCCCTGCGATGGATTTATGACCCAGATCAAGACACAATATTCCAGGAGCAGGTTTAGAAATAATACGAGTAATCACTATTGCTGCCGGTTGAAATGGGATATCTGAAAAAATCTCACTATAGCCCGCATCCCATAAAAGACTGGTCCCCGGACTACATATTACGTTTTCTCGATTCGCATGTATTTGAAATGTGGGAGAACCACCGGCAATTGTTATCGGATTTATATCCAGTTTTAGTTCAATATAATCGGACAATGCAGCTACCTTTTGAAAATCATTATCACAATGTTTTTTTCTCATTTCCGGATCTGAATCCCGGATATGACCATCGTAAATATGTAAGCCTAAGGGCTGGATTCCTTTGAGTTCAATACATTTTTTGAATAAATAGAAAGCATTATCTGCTGGTAAACCTGTCCTGTTGTTTCCATTGTTGATATCAATATATACATACAACAAGACCAGATTTTTTTTACATTTTTCAGCAATTTCAGTTGCAATTCTTTCATCATCTAACAGAATAGAAAATTGTGTTTCTTGGTATTTTTTTACGAGTTCAATCAATCGATCTATTTTTGGACCGACCGGCTGATACGCCAATAGTACATCATTTGCTCCTGAAATGGCCAACATTTCTGCTTCTGCGATGGTAGCACACTTAAACTTATTTATTCCTGACTTCATCTGCATTTTAACGATTTCGGACATTTTATAGGTTTTGACATGTGGTTGTAATCTGGAAGGATCTTTTACCATCGAAATCATCGTATCAATATTATTTTGAATACGATCAGGGTGAACGGTTAATGCTGGAGAATCCAGCCTATCAATGTCCTCAATATAATACCAATTGTTTTTCATATTAAACCAATTCAAAGATAGCTTCAATCTCAACTGGGATATTATCTGGCAGAGTACCCATACCTACAGCACTTCGAACGCCTATTCCGTTTTTTTCCCCAAATACTTCGACAAACAATTCACTACAACCATTGATTACATAGGGATGTTTTTCAAAATCGGAAGTGGCATTTACCATGCCCAGTACTTTGATTACCCGCTTAACCTTATTTAAGGTACCTAGATTATGACGTAATGTTGCCAAAATGGAGAGTCCTACCTGTCTAGCTGCCAGTTTTCCATTTTCCATATCCATATCAAAACCTATACGACCTTTAATCAGATCTCCATTTGATTTGAGAGGTCCGTGACCGGAAACATATACGTGCTTCCCGTCTATCAGAAATGGACGATAAACACCCATTGGTTTTGGTGCCGGAGGTAATTCCAGGTTGAGTTTTTTAAATCTTTCTTCAGGGGAAATTGTATTCATAATCAATTAATTTAATTTATAAATAAATATATCAAGTAATCAGGAAGCAGTCAATGAAGAGGATAATTGAATATCATATAAAAATATCAAGGATAAGCACACAGATCAATCCCGTCACCGAAAGGATAGTTTCCATAAATGACCAGGATTTAATCGTATCCCAGAAACTGAGGTTGAAATATTCCTTAAATAACCAGAATCCCGAATCGTTGACGTGCGAAAAAATGATACTTCCTGATCCTACAGCCAGAACCATCAGGTTGGGATCAGCTCCGGTCTGTACTACCAGCGGGGCAATGATGCCTGCAGTCGTAAGCCCGGCTACCGTCGCTGATCCGATGGAAAGCCGTATCACAGCCGCCATACCCCAACCCAGGATGATCGGAGAGATATTAATATTTTTGAGTTGTATGGCCATATATGCATTTGTCCCGCTGTCAGTCAGTATTTGTTTAAGTGCACCAGCCCCACCAATGATCAACAGTATCAATGCAATGCTTTTGACACCATCAACCAGTATTTCCGTTATATCGGATATTTTTTTACGCTGTCGTATGCCAAGAGTATAAATAGCCAGCAAAACAGCCAGGACCATGGCCATTGTTGGATCGCCGATGAAATTAACGATCTTAATAAGAATCGAATCACCATGTAAATACTGGTTTACCAGTGAAGAAGCAATCATCAGTAAAACAGGAAAGAGGGCGGTAAACAAACTGATCCCAAATCCTGGCATTTCCCCGACAGATAATTCTCTGGTGTCATAAAAGGCAGCGAGTGGTTTGGATACAATCTTTTTTAGTGATGGTGCATAAAGTGGTCCGGCAATGAGTAACATAGGCACTGAGATGATAATCCCATACCAAATGGTTAATCCCATATCAGCCGAAAACTGATCTACCAGCGCTGCAGGAGCAGGATGTGGAGGGAGGAGTCCATGGGTTACAGATAAGGCAGTGATCATTGGTAATCCAAGATAGACTACAGGTAATTTGATTCTAAAGGCCACAGTAAAAAGCAATGGGACCAGTAATACAAAGGCGACTGAATAAAAAAGTGGTATTCCTACCAAAAAGCCGGTGATCATCAAAGCCCATTGTACTTTGTTTTTGCCGAAAATTTCAATTAATGTGATAGAGATACGTTGAGCTGCACCGCTATCAGAAACCAGTTTACCCAACATAGCCCCAAATCCAAGAATAATGGCCAGGAATCCAAGTGTATTTCCTATACCTGTCTGGATGGATGAACTAATGGTTAAAGGATCCATACCACTGGCAAGCCCTACAAAGATTGCTACCAGTATAAAAGAGACAAAAGCATCGAGTTTGATGATGACGGTTAAGAGGATCAAAAGAAGGATCCCAAAAATCAGAATGAAAATTGGCATGGTAATCTATTTGCTTGATGGCAAAATAGGAAAGCTGTGTAATAAAATAAAAAATACTATTAAAATTTTGATGGATTTCTATATTGGATTATTCGATCTCTCTGTTCTTTACATACCTTTCCAGAAACTCATACATCTCCCATAACATATGATTAATAGATTCTTCAGCCTGGTAACCATGGCTTTCATGTGGTAGCATAACCAGTCTGGCCTGCCCTCCCAATCCTTTAATGGCTGCGAAAAGTCTTTCGCTTTGAATTGGGAATGTCCCTGAATTATTATCAGCTGCACCATGGATGAGGAGTACAGGCTCATTAATCTTTTCGGCATGCATGAAAGGAGACATTGTATAATATATTTCAGGAGCTTCCCAATATGTCCTTTCTTCCGATTGAAATCCAAAAGGAGTCAGGGTACGGTTATAGGCACCACTTCTCGCAATTCCTGCCGCAAAAAGATCAGTATGAGCCAGTAGATTAGCAGTCATAAATGCACCATATGAATGTCCACCGATAGCCACTCTTGCTCTGTCTGCAATACCCATTGATACTAATTTATCAATGGCAGCAGCGGCATTCATGACAAGCTGATTTCTGAAATTATCATTAGGCTCTATATCACCTTCACCCACTACAGGCATGCTTGGATCATCAAAAATGGCATATCCCTGAGTAAGAAAATATAATGGGGAATACCATCCCAGTCTGATAAATTCATATGGGGATCCATGAACCTGGCCTGCATAATCTGCACTTTTGAATTCATCAGGGTAGGCCCACATCAATACGGGGAGTGGCCCATCATCGATTGTATATCCCTTTGGTAAATAAAGATCACCTTTCAAATCCAATCCATCGAAACGATTGTATTTGATTACTTCTTTTTTTATATCTTCCAGTTGAGGATAAGGGTTTGGGAAGTTGGTAAGGGTATCAATACGGTTTTTCTTTATGTTGCGAAGAAAATAGTTTGGTGGTTCCTTTTTTGATTCACGTCGTGTAATTATCAATCCTTTTCGCGGATTTAAAATCCGAATAGGGAACTCATAATATGGGGCTTCAGATCGCCATAACTGGTTTATTCTTTTACTTTCAATATTAAATTCACGAACAAATGGTCGATCACCTTCAGGCGAAGCCCCAGCTCCAATCAGGTATATATTCTTGCCGGACCGGTCGGTCAGTAAAACTTCCTCACCATAATCATTTAATGCGGTTTGAAAATACCCTGGATCACCGTAACGATCTTCAAATGATCTTTCAAAAAGTATCCGTTTACTATCTTCCTGGGTAGGATTAAAAATACTTGTAATCGATTCCCGGCTTTTCCACCACCACTCTTGCATTATTGCCAACGTTTCATTTCCCCATGTAACACCACCATATCTTAATTTAAGGTTTATTCCAGGTTGTTTTTCACCATCAAATGGAGCTGGTAAATAAAATATCTTATCTCGATACTCAACCTCATTTGCAGGATCGCCTTCATCCTGGGCCTCCACCCAATAAAGGATTGATTGGGCATCATTTCGCCAGTTAAATGATCTTGGGCCCTTTGCAACAGCATCAAATCCTTTTGGGATATTTTCAGCTGGAGGAAGTTCAACAATTGTTTTTACCGGTTGGCCCTGCCTGTTAAGTATTTTCACTGAAGTGGCAAAACGATAATACGGGACAATATAAGAATATGGTTTTTGTATATAAACAGTAAGAACATATTCATTATCAGGAGAAATTTCGAATTGATTTATTATTCCGGATTCTCCAAATTTCTTTTTATCATTTGTATCCAGATTAATGGTAAATAGTTGTGCTTGGGTATAATACTCAAACAAACTTTCGTCAAATGAATTTTGTAGAAGATCCTGGTAGGTACGCACAGGAGCTTTTACACCGGATGTCTCTTGTATAACCGGGCCTTCAGGTATAAGCGATTCTTGCGGCTCTTGACCTCTGTCACTTAAAATCGATTTATAAAGAATGGTTTTACTATCTGAGAACCATCGATATGGTGTTCTACCCATGGAATCATTTATTTCAGTCTCTATCAGTTTTCTCGCCCTGCCATCCTCAAAATCCGCAGTCCATAGTTCTATCCCTGATTCTTTCTCGATCGTAAAGGCAATTTTCTGACCATCAGGTGACCAGCTTACATTTTGTATCTTAGGATTTTCTGGTAATCCATGGACCCGGTATTTCCGATCATTCTGAATACCCTGAATGAAAATACCAATATAACTGGATTCCCGGCTTGATCCATTGGTTCTTGGATTAATCCTTAATCCAGCCAAACGTAATTCCGGCTGGGCTAACTCTGCAATAGAAGGATAGCCTGGTCGTTCCATCAATAACATCCAGTCACCAGTAGCATTAATTGAAACGGAAGGTGTTTGGGGTGCCGTGACCAGGTCGGAAATGGATTTTGGTGGAATTTTGTAAGTTAATTTTTCTTGTGAAAAACCAGGAATTATCCAAATTGCAAATAATAAGGGAATAGCTAGAACTCTCATGATTAAAAAATTGACCGAAAGGATAAATATAATCAGTTTTTTTTGAGGCAAAAGGTTATTCCATTGTTTTTATTTATGAGGTTTATTTGACCTTTATTATTCCCCAAACAAAGAAGGCAGCCAATATCATTAAAATCAAAACCAGCAGCCAGGCGTATTTCTTTTTCCTTGATTCTATTTTAAGTGAACTTTCTATTATCTGATTCTCCAGGTCATTTAAATATTTTTTTATATCACCAAGCCAGATGGTATGCGAGACTTTATTCAGCAGATAAATGCCTACATAGATGACTAAATTAATACCTGCATACAACCATGGCCTATTTATTCTATATGTCCCATTTTGATTATCCACCATGGTATTTAAGGCAAAAATTAAAATAATGGTTATTGTGGGGATAAACCACATCCAACGTTCATAAATACGGTAATAAAAATCAATCTTTTTCAGTAATTCAGAAGATAGATCATGGTTACCGGTTTCTATTCCCTTGAATTGTACGTAACTGTACCATCCATAATATACAATGTAAGAGGACATAAGAATTCCAATTGCATTGACCGTAAGGATTATTGGATTTGAAATGTAATAAACACAATTAATGATAAGCATAACTACACATGCAAACGCTAAGATTGTGTAAAAATATATATTGAATTTAACGCTTCGTGATGTCTTGTTTACTCTGGGTTTTATATATGCCTCAATTTCCATTTTTGATAGTTTTTGATTTTCTGTGATTTTTTTCTGGCCTTTCTGCCATAATGAGTGTAGATCTATTTTAACCATGACTAATTAGAAGTATTGACAGAAGGGGTAAGAGATTTTCGAAGTTTTTCTTTTATTCGAACCAGTTTAACACTGACATTATTACTGGTGATACCAATGATAGAGGCAATTTCCTCATAAGACTTCTTTTCAAGGTATAGAAGGATAAGTGCTCTATCCACCTTTTCAAGCTGTTCAATCGCTTTAAATAGCATAAAAACAGATTCATCATCAGATCTGGAATGATCCTTAACATTTAACACCTGATCATTGATCCGGATACTTTCCGGCCTTTTTTTTCTTTTTCTTAAATCCAGGATGGCTGTGTTTAAGGCTACACGATACAACCAGGTTGTGAACAGGGATTTATGTTTGAATGATGGAAAGGATTTCCATAGTTGAAATATAATCTCCTGTTCGAGATCTTTCCTGTCCTCGCTATGATCACTGTAAAAAAAAGATATTTTATGGATGATATCCTGGTGTTTTTCGATCATATCAACAAAGTTTCTTGTGGATTCCTTAATATCCATTCTTAAATGTTTCAATCATCAATATTGGTTGCAGAAAATCAAAAAATACTACAGGAAGGTAAAATTTTTTTAAATAGGATGAAATAAAATTAGTTTTAGATAAATAGCATTAAAATTTTCCGGTGATATTATTCCACGATGGGAAATTCTGTGATCCGTAATGTGCTCCACCCATAGGGAACCAGCGTAATATCATCAGCTTTTTTATCCCTCAGGTACAGTTGTGGACGGCTGTGTGGTAGTGGACCTGCATTGGCATAGTAGATCGTCCATTCCGGAATTATTTTCCCTTTTGTGCGAATCAGGCAGGGGGGATTTAATTGAATCCAGGGATTTTTTTCCAAATGTTGACTTTCAAATTCAAATCCAGAATTGGGATCTTCAATACTGGATTGTAACAAGCCATAGTTCCATGCACTTTTTGGAATCACTTCCCAATAATTTCCATATTTATCATCATTTTCAATAAATTTCCATTCATTATCAATCTTTAAGGAGTAAACAAGTGGCCCCCTTTCTACTGAAACACTATTTTCGTACCATCGACTAATCGTTGTATGCATAGGCAAATCCAAGTGTATTTCGTCACCATTTTCCCATCTCCGGTTAAGAATAATAATTTGACCCCCTTGAAATGATCCATGAATGTCCCCATTGATTTTTATTTCTGCTTTATCACACCAGGATGGAATCCTCAGGTGAAAAGGAAAATTAAGTTTACCTGATAATGAAAGTTTGAAACGAACTGATTCTTCGAAAGGGAACATGGTTTTTTCCTGAATCCTTACTTCCTGTCCATCCATTACTTTAAGCGTAACCTCACTGGGAGCATATAGCAAAGCTGCCACTCCACGGTCCTTTGTAGCGTACCATATATTTTGAGTGTACTTAGGCCATCCCTGGTGCATGTTACAGGTGCAGCAGGGGTATCCGGTGAGTAATCCATAACATAAATCGGTACCATCATGGGAATCATCCTCATAAAAATTATGCCTTTTCCTGGTTAATAATACCTGGTTGGCTGCTTGAAAATATTGCCGTCCAGAATAGTCATCCAATGCCTGAGTAGGTAGTGCATTGTAAGTAATTTTTTCAAGATGATCCGCGAATTCTATATCTCCAGTTATCAGTAACATGTTTTCCAATGAAAACATCATTTCTACAACTGAACAGAATTCAATTCCTCTTGCCGGATCATTTCCATGCATTGGTTCATCAGCACCATACATGCCTTGCGGTTGTCCATGGTATTTTTTAATATCATAAAAAGCTTTTTTAACGGCCTTAATATATTTTTCATCCGGATGATGCTGATAATAAATAATCGGAGCCTTTATTCCCTGGGCAAGATTTACACAATGAAAACTCTGTAATTGTTCGATACAAAGTTTATTGATCAGTTTTTCATCAAATGGATAACGGTTATCGGTGTTATAATGATATAAATGGTCGAGTGAATTGTATTTTTGACAGGAATCATTCAGGAATACACGTGTGTAGGGAAATGTTTGCTCGTGGATCATTTCGCCCAATTCTAATAGAAACTTTTCTCCTGTTATATTATAGAGCCAATACACGATCATCAGGTTATCAGCACCACGGCGGTTTGCCCAGAATGACCACTTATCCAATGGAGTCTTGGGAAGCTCCTGAAGCTGAAATTTAAAATATTTTGTCATCAGATCGATCACTCGTTCATCCCTTGTCGCACTGTAATATTGTTTTAATACTTTCAACATCACCATTTTAGGCCACCAGTCTCTTCGCGGAGTTTTCTGTATGCCAGGTTCTTGCGGTGGTGGGAATTCGAAGGGTACTGGTCCAAAATAACCATTTTGCTGTTGATTTATCAGTGACCATTCGATCCACGGTTCCGTCTTATTAATTAATGCTGTATCATCTAATAAATAAGCGAGTGGCAGGAGACCATCGATCCAATAGGGCCCCCGTTCCCAGCCATCACCATCTCCCCCAAGCCAACCATTTCTCTCTCCCAATACCGATTTATATAATTCATCAAGATTACCTGTCATCCCATTCGCCATGGTTTCTAACTGATCTTTCAACCATCCATCCGGCTTAATGGCACCCAATGGAAGTTCTATATATGGATTAGGTCGAAGCGGATGCCGGTTATTGATATAATTCACACTTATCTTTTTGTTTGCGGTCTCATCTTGGCAGGCAACTACAATAATTAGTAATGATAAAAATAAAATGATTTTATTGTGATTCATTGTAATTATAATTAATGTTTTACTTTAAATCCTTTTTGCATCCATCTTGAAGCAAGTATTAGCCCGACAGGAGAGATGATTGCGATCAAACCATAAACGAACCACATCATTTCTGTATTCATGGCTGAGGGAGGTGTGTCTTCAGGGCAGAATTTCATTAGAAACCAGCCGGAATATAAAGCCGTAATGATCTTGGTAAGGAACCAGGGAAATTGACCTATCCCCATGTAAATCCCGGTCATATTTTTTGGTGCGATTTCGGCGACCCATTGAAGGAACCTGGGTTGCCACATAGCTTCACCTATAGTCATTAAAATTAAATAAGTCATTAAGGTGTAAATATTCGGGCCCAATGTAAGAATGAAGGTTGGCATGGCCATCACAAAAGTGCCTATGATCATCATTTTATAAGTATTTTTTCTTGCCGTAAGGGCGGTAACCACAGGAGTCAGTACAAAAATCAGAATTGGATTCAGGTTGACAAAAAATTCAAAATTATGACTGACAAATCCGTCAAAGGCCCTGCTGGTATATTGAGGTAGTGTTAACCAGTTATGTGCAAAAAGTGTTTGTACTGGGATTAGAATGAATATAAAGTATAAAAATCGTGTATCTTTTAGTGGGAAATTTTTAATATAAAAATTGATCTTTTGACCAAAAGACATATTTTCCATTTCATCTACTTCGTCATCAATCTTCTTATCCCCGCTGAGTTGCTTTTCTTCAATTATTGCTTCATTTGCTGCCTGTCTTTCAGCTTTGGGTGTAATAATGAATGCTACTACCAGGATGCCTGCCACCGTTAATCCAACATAAACCCAGAATACACCCGTGATCTCGAAAGCTCTTCTGATGGGAGGTGATATCAATCCAGGTAGAAATCCACCGAGGTTCATCAGGGCATACAGCATTGCATATCCCATTGCGGCTGTTTTTGAACTGGTGAATTTTTTAACTCCTGCGTATGCTGCAGGTTGGTATATGCCATAACCAATGATGATACCCATCAGCCCAGCGATGGCCATCCAATGAGCGGATTGCCAAAGGCCAGGAACTCCAATCTCAGGAGATGCTGTCAATAAAATACGTCCTATAAGCATAAATAACAATGAAAAGAGAAATGCCTTTCTCACACCGATCCAATCTACCGTTGCTCCCAGAAAAAGCATGCTCAGCGTAATACCGGCTGTCAGGAAACCAACCATTTGCCCAGCTCTGATGTCATCCAGTTGAACATATTCATTAAAAAAAATTGCCAGTAGTCCTACTACACCAAAATAGGTTAGACCTTCAAGCACATAGGAAAGATTCAAACCAAAAAGAGCTCGCGATGTGTTAAAGAGATCTATAAATGGTTGGATTAGTTCACGACCAATATTATGTATTGACTGGTCCTCTTTTCCCTTTTTATTTTCTGCCATATCAATAGGTATAAGTTACAAATGGTTGTATAGAGAAACAGATCTGATTACTATCTAAAAATGACCTTAATAGACAATTTGCATTAAATATACCTTTTTTTAAAAAATTACAAATAAATGAATATTTACTTCCTCCTTGATTTCTGAGAAAATATTTCGAGAATGATTCCTTTGCCTCATTTACCTATAAAAAAATATACACCCGAAGTTGTAGATAAATCGTTGGAAATTTTTATCACTTTTGGCATGATTCATGAAGACTAATTCAGAGATATTTTAAAAAATATTAAAGTGAAATCAATAGTAATAACCTAAAATTAGCTTTTACGTAAAAATATTTTAATTTTACGTCAGTGTAGGATTGACCTTATTTAACATTTTATGAAGAAATTTTTTTCGAGGGTGTGCAAATACTACCTAATGGTAGGCTTAGTTTTTATTGCCTGCAGTCTTTCAGCCAACGATGATTTGGATAAATCAGATTCGGTATCTGTGTATCACTGGATTCATCTGGATCCTACCGATGATCAGGTAGCTGGTGCAGGTATATATAAGGCGTATCAGCTACTGGAAGGAAGGCCTTCTACATCCGTACTGGTGGCTGTTATTGATAGCGGTTTTGATCTCGACCACGAGGATCTGAATAATAGATTTTGGATGAATAAAGATGAAATACCGGAAAATGGTATTGATGATGATAAAAATGGGTATGTCGATGATACCTTTGGATGGAATTTTATTGGTGGTAGTAGTGAGAATGTGGTATTTGATACGTATGAATTGACCAGGGAATATCTGCGATTAAAGGAAAAATATAAGGATGTAACGGAAGGTCGGGGAGACGAATATGATTATTGGCTTAATGTAAAGGAGAATTACGAAATGGGACGGACTGAGGCTGAAATTGCAATGGCCAAATACCATGACATATTAAATAATATTCCTCGTTATTATGATTTGCTTGAAAATTATCTCGATGTTGACTCACTATCCTATGAATTGATAAGTGCAATTAATTCGGAGGATTCCGTTATTGTAGAAGCAGCTTCACTAATAGGAAAATTAATAAGGTATTTCGGTGATTACACAAGCGTCAATTCATTAATTGAAGCAATGAAAAAAGGCTATAGTCATTACGAATATGAATTGGAGTACGGTTTTAATACAGAATTTGATCCGAGAAGTGTTGTTGATGATAATTACCTTGATAAACGGGAGAGGTATTACGGGAATAACCGGGTTAATGATTATTCCGGAATGATGGGGGGCCACGGAACTCATGTAGCAGGGATCATTGCTGCGATTCGTGATAACGACATAGGTGCAATTGGTATTGCTGATAATGTTAAAATCATGGCTCTCAGAACAATCCCCAATGGCGATGAACGGGATAAGGATGTGGCTAATGCGATTTATTATGCTGTTAATAATGGCGCTAAAATTATTAACATGAGCTTTGGTAAATCTTATTCACCTGATCGCCAGATTGTAGAAAAAGCTATTCGATATGCTGAGAAAAAGGATGTATTAATAGTTCACGCAGCTGGTAACGACGCAGAGAATAAAGATCTTAAAATCAATTTTCCTACCCGGCAATTCATAAAAGGCAGAAGAGAAGCTTCCAATATGATAGAAGTTGCAGCTAATACAAAGAATTTTAATGAAAATTTACCAGCTAAATTTACGAACTATGGGAAATCTACAGTCGATCTTTTTGCACCAGGAGTCTTTATTTATTCAACAATCCCGGAAGACAACTATAAGGCTAGTAGTGGAACTAGTATGGCTTCTCCAGTGGTAGCTGGCGTTGCAGCTTTATTGAGATCCTATTTTCCTGAACTCACTGCCAGGGAAATCAAGGAAGTACTTCTACAATCAAGTGTGTCCTATGAAGGAGATGTCTATTTGCCTGGGACAAAAGATAAGGTCCCATTTTCAGACCTTACCCTTAGCGGTGGAATTGTAAATGCGTATGAAGCTGTAAGGATAGCCATGAACAGGATCAGCTTGGATATACGTTGATGATTTTGCCGAGTATATCATAGATATCAAAAACTTATCTTATTTAAACATTTTATTAATTCCTTAAATTTCTTGTATCATTTCAATAAGAAATACCTTGGAAGAGGATTAGTTTATAATTTCATCCACAGCTGTAGTAACCAGGCAAAATAATTCTTTAAACATTTATTAATACTTAAAAGAATACTTTTCCTATTTTTTCAGGTTTTATTAATTAGTAATTTGAGATATTATTTATTAAACTGAGATATGGAACCTTTTAGAAAAATATTATTTGGTTTGGATGGCACTGATAAGGATAATATTATTCTGCAAAATTTCTCACTAATGAGTAAATTTATGGATATTCAGAAAATCTTTTTTATCCATATACCAACCATCCCATATCTGCCTAAGCTCGTGAAAACGCAATTTCCTGAACTAAAGGTTCAAGCAGATATATCTCAAAGAGATCAGTTCTATAAAAAAATTCAATCATCTTTTAAAGAGATAACTAAATATGATCATGAATTAGTATTTCAGGAAGGCGAACGATCGGAAGTGATGATTAAGTTTATAATTAACAATGCTATTGATTTTTTGGTTTTGGGCAGGAAAACAAGTCCAGGTATCACATATTTTTCAAAGAAAATCGGGCATCTAGCTCCCTGTTCAATTGGATTTTTTCCTAGTGTAATTACAGAGAAATTTAAAATAATTGTGGTTCCTGTTGATTTTTCCCCAATCAGCATCGAAGCATTAAGGAGGGCTTATTTTTATAAGGGGAATGATTCTGATCTTGAAGTATTGCCTGTACATTTTTATCATGTTCCTATGGTATATTATAAAGTTGGTAAAACATTTGATGAATTTTCGGAAATCATACAGGAAAATGCTAAAAAGCAATTTGATTTAATGTTCTCGAAAATTATGAATAAGCCAAAATACCCTGAATTTGATATTGTCTTGGATGAACATGAAAATATCACCAAAAAAATATTTGACTATACCCTGAGTAACGGTGCAGATCTACTTCTTATTGGATCCAGGGGGAGGAATAAATTTGCTTCATTTATGCTCGGTAGTGTTGCTGTTAAATTGGTTGATTTATTATATCATATCCCAATAATTATTGAAAAAGATAAGGAGAAAGGCATAGGTATATTGGATGTAATTTTAGAAATTTGACTAAAAATTATATTTAATTTTGATTTTCTTGTTTATAATCCCATCTGCCTTCAGATACTTTTAACTTTCGTAACATTGGCGTTTTTTTATGGTGATGATCCTGCATTTTAATTAGAATATTATTCAAGAATTCAACGGTTTTTACAACAAATGGGCCTTTATTTAACATGACACATTCGGCTCGGGCGCTCATGGCTGCATCAGTAACTTCACTACGGGTCGGCATCCCACTTTTATTCATTTGTTCAAGAACCTGGGTTGCCCAAACTACAGGAACGTGCGCTGCTTCACAAAACCAGAGGATCTGTTCCTGGACTTCGGCCATTCGTTCAAAGCCTACTTCTATACCGAGATCACCTCTTGCTACCATAACACCAAGAGGTGGTTTTCGTAAACCCTCTAATAATAAGCTTGGTAAATTCTCAAACGCTTTTCGAGTCTCAATTTTAAGCATTACCCCTATCTTCCTATTTGTCCGTTTGTTAATTTCTTTGTGAAACAATTTAACATCACCCGATTCATTTACAAATGATAGACCAATTATATCAGCATATTTAACCGCAAAATCAAGATGTTTTAAGTCAGAATCTGAGAGCGAAGATATATTTAATTTACTATCCGGTAAATTGATCCCTTTTTCGCTTCGCAATTTTGAGCCTTTAATTCCTGCCCTGATGATTTTGACATAAATTTTATCCGGATAAATTTCGTCAATAATACCTTCTATTTTCCCATCATCAAAAAAAATACGTTCACCGATTTTCACATCAGAAAAGATATGGGAATGTGTACATGGAATAGTTTGCATCGTCCTTATTTTACCGTATTTTCCGGATTCAGCCACTTGATTATATTTATCAGGTTTGGTAACACACAAAATATCTCCGTTATATAATACAAGTGGTGAATCCAGAGGCTCTATCGAACTTGGCTGGCAACTGTTTAAAAGCAAATTATTCCTGTATTGTTTAAAAACTGTTTCCGCATCGATATAGGCCGATTTATGCGTTTCAGCGATATAAAAAATACTTACCTTTTCAGTGATTAATAATTCACGCGAACGTCCTCTCGTATCAATAAATTTTAATACGTCTTCTTTCTGTAAACTATTGACAAAATTACTACTAAACTGAAGAACATATTCTGAACCTGTTTCAGTCTTATTGTAAATTGAATCAGAAACTACTAAAATCCGAACCGGACTTAAAATTTTACCCCTTTGATCTTTAATTGCTTTAATTCGCAGGACTGATGAGCCAGAATCAAGCAATCCTGTTCTTAATTTCGGTCCACCGAGATCAAAAAGTATTTTGCAGGGAATTTTCATTTTCCGTTTTACTTGACGGATATTATCAACCATTCTTCTCCAATTTTCAGGATTATCATGAGCACAATTAATACGTGCGACATTCATGCCACCCAGAATCAGATTTTTAATAAGTTCAGGATTTGTAGCAGCGTCAGATGGTAAGGTAACCATGATCCGAACTTTCCGGTTTTCAGGTTTGGGACCAAGTAAGCGTTCAGTATGAGATGCTAACAATTCATCACCCTCTTTAAAATGTATTGGTTGAATTCGATCTGATATTAAGTCTGTATGATTTAAAATATTTCCAGATATACGATTCAAAGCAGCTAATACTGATTCTAGTCCTGCTAACACATGGGCTTCCAGCCTACCCAGTGAACTTAATCCCAGATAACCAAGTTCAATCTGTAAATTTCTGATGTCATGTCGCCTGAGAGCCATGTAATGAAGAAGGTTCTTGGCACTTTCCTGGTATTCTTTCGGCACAGAAATTATATCTCTGGTAAATTCTTTTTCAATTTCGAAAGATTCTTTATATAAATTTAAAATTTCATCAAAACAACGACGGATTATATCAAATTGAAACCTTTCAGGCATAATGATAAAACATGATTATTAATCCACAGCAGTGTCCTATAAAAAATTTAAGAAGAAGATTAAAGCTCTCTTTCTTCTTTATTAAGTTTGGTTTTTATCAAATACTAAATTTCCATGAATAAAAATTATCATTTTTCCGTACAGTAATTATTATAAATCAGAGATTATAGCTAAAAGGCTGATCTGATCTGCCATGACTCGCCTATAACAATTTCTGTCTTTCATGATCATTTCAGCTATCTCAGGATCAGAAATATGTGACGTACCATACCATGATATTATTATTCTCAGGTTTTTTCTGAATTCAGTACCAGTGCAGAGATAGGTTTTTAAGTCCCCCCTGGCAAGGCATGGAAGTACCTTTGATAACCAGATCAGTTCGTTGCCAAGTTCAGTAAAATTAATGTCACTTTTACAGAATTGAGTCAATAGTTTACAGGCATATTCTTCTTTAATCTGACAATCAATCAACTTATTTTTCACTTCATGAATGGTTTCCTTATCCAAGGATGTCTTATTCTGTTCCAGCATCCAATTACCCAGAGCCCTGGCTGATTTTACAGCGATTCCGTCGTCAAGGAAATATTCCAAATGATCCTGAATATATTGGACAAGTTCATTTGGATCATTCAGTGGATTTGATAAAACGTAAATTTCTCCAATCATCCTGGCAGTTTCTTTATTAAATAGACATTCGTTATCTATCCGCTGGCTAGTTATTGTGTTTGCCAGGCCATCAACTTGCAGATAACAATAAAATAAAAGGAAAAAGGTTAAGTAAATGGGATATACAGGTTTCATCTTAAACTCCTTTTTTATTCTATATCTTTTATGAAATAAAACCCAATAGGTCACCCAATTTATCATACTTTACTTACATCCTATTTTGGTCAATCCATTTATCCGAAAAGCATTAATATTTGCCTAAAACAAATGGACAAAAAACAGTTCCTTGGAATAAAAAAAGCCGGAAATATACCGGCTTTTATTTTTGAAAAGTTTCAGAATTTTTATTAATTCTTCTAATCATCCCTTACCCTTTCAAATATAAGTATTTTCATGGCCTGATCGCAGTACCATCTTTTTTCCTTACCTGAGTCCAATTGTAATTAAACTTTTCAGGTAACGGATATTTTGCTGCTAATTTTTCATTTACTTCAACACCCAATCCGGGGGCTTCATTTACATACATATAACCATTTTTCATATGGGGTGCTCCCGGGAAAATTTCTCTGAGTAAATCCGTAAAATGCACCGATTCCTGTATGCCAAAATTCCAGACAGCCAGGTCGATATGGGCATTGGCAGCGTGACCTACTGGTGACACATCTCCAGGCCCATGCCAGGCAGTTCTTATATTATACCATTCTCCAAGCCTTGCTACTTTCATGGCCGGTGTAATACCTCCTATCTGACTTATATGAATCCTGATAAAGTCAAACCATCTTTTGACCATTGGCTCCAGCCATTCATGGGGGCTATTATACAATTCACCCATAGCTATTGGCACAGTCGTATGATTGCGGAGTAATTCAAAATAACTAATATTTTCAGGTGAAAAAGGATCTTCAATGAAGAAAGGCCTGTAATCTTCCAGTTTCTCTATCATGCGAATTGCATCAAGAGGTTGAACTCTTTCATGGATATCATGTAATAATTCGACCTCTTCACCGCAGGCCTTTCTGACATATTCAAATAACCTGGGAACCATTGAAAGATAAGTGTGTTGGTTCATGTAGTTATCATCTGGCCTGCCAAATCCAGCTTCCTTAAAATCTGCATTATCTGCTAAGTTCAAGGCACCATAACCCCCCAGTTGGATCCGTACATGCCGGTAGCCATCTTCCATAATACGTTGAGCATCTTCCGCTACCTCTTCAGGAGTACGTCCATTGGCATGAGAATAACAATCAACCGCGAAACGGCTTTTTCCTCCAAGCAATTGATAAACAGGCATACCTGCCATTTTTCCTTTAATATCCCATAGGGCCTGGTCTAAGCCACTGAGGGCATTGTTTAATACCGGCCCATTTCTCCAATACGAACTCACATAGGTCGTCTGCCATATATCTTCTATATTCTCTACATTCCTTCCTATGCAGAAGTCATCCAGGTATTCGTTAATAGCAGCTACAACCGCATGGGCACGTTGCCGGAAAGTAGCACACCCATACCCAACGAGATCAGGTTGATCTGTTTCTACTTTTACAACAATTAATTCAATACCATGTGGACATGTTACAATGGCTTTAACTTTTGTTATTTTAACCTCAGGCATACCATTAAAAACAGAGGATCCTGGATTATTGGCTTCAGTTGGTAAACTCCATAATCCCAAAGCTCCTGTGGCAGTGGTCAGTCCCATGCCTTTTAATATTTCTCTTCGATCCATAGTATTTAAATTTTTAATTAAAAAATCAATCTTTTACACGATAATTGTAATCCGTATTTAAAATTAGAAGATTGTATGGTGGTATCAAGAATTTCAGCAAAAACTTCTTGTTACCTAAATGCATTATTTCTATTGATTGACACGAAGATGAACTCATTTTGTGTGCCTTTTAATCCCGATTATTAGTAAATTATTTAATAACTGGAAACTTTCCAGTATCCAACTCTTTTATATTAAATTAGATTTATCAAGGATTAAAAAGATTGCCCTGTTATATGTAGAAGCTTGAGGTTAATAATTCATAAAAATTAAAAATCTCCAGATAAAAAATAGGATTGTTCGGAGGTGATTAAAATCCACCAAACTTCAGGATTATAACATAATTGAGATTGTCAAATGCGGTCTCTGAAGTATTGATCAAATCAAGATCCTGGGCAAATCTTTTGGTAATCCCCACTCCAACTCTGAAAAACCTGGCTATATTCACTTCCAGGTTAATACCTGGTTCAATATGCCAGAATATATCATCATCATATAATTCGCCATTATAATAGTAATGCTGGTTCTCCCAATCTTCAATATAACCCAACCAGCCGACACCAATAGTTACAGGGAAGGTCAAATGAATTATTTTGTTTGACCAGAGGATTGGCTCCAATAACATTCCTCCGTAACCTCCAACTAAAAATGCCTGATTTATACCTTCAGGATCTATACCCAGATATTTAGCCGTAGGAATAATACCATTAACTTCGATGCCTATGCCAAATGATCTGTTAACAACCCATGCGCCTTTTACTCCGGAAATCAATAGGGTCTGATTTTTAAAGCTCGTACCTTTAAAAAAGATAGCTCCATACCCCCCGGAATGGCCATGATTTCCTGCCAGTGTCATCATTTCCGTTTGATTTGATTTTGCCCCAGGAGGTTGTTTGATATGATTAGCTGAGTCATTTTTCGTTATTGTGTGGTTGGAAAAACTAATTGATGGTATCAATAAAACCAGTAAAACTATGTATTTTTTCATCATTCTATATTTTTTGATGAATAGACAACCGATTAGGATTTTACCCCTACTTATCAGGCAGATATTTTTTTATAAGCGATTTATTTTCAATATTTATGACGTATATATAAATATCTTGAAATTATACTATTCTTAATTTTTTTTGTGTTATTAGAAGATTTTAATTAAAAAAAGACATACATTTGAATAAACCTGATTAAAGTTTTAATCAATTTATTGGTACTCAATGGGTATATTAATCCCTCTAGTTCTAGTAATTATATGTTGTGTAATTATTTGGCGGGCGAGTGATGGTTTTGCTATTGCTTCAGATTTTATTGGAAGGAATCTATCTGATGGGGTAAGAGGAGCTACAATCAATGCCATTGGTAGTTCATTGCCGGAATTGTTCACATCTTTATTCTTCTTATTTTATCTGAAGGATGTTGATGGATTCTCTGGTGGGATAGGTACTACCGCTGGAAGTGCTATTTTCAATAGCATGATCATCCCTGCCGCAGTTATATTAGTGGTAATTGTATTAGGTATCACCAGGGTAATTAAGATATCAAAAAAAGTTATAAGGCGCGATGGTTATGCGTTAATTATTGCTGAATTGATTTTTATAATGGTTATCAGCGGCTCTTCCATCAATTGGGGGCATGGTTTGATATTAATGATCATCTATTTTATTTATCTCACCTACATGCTATATGCCATGGAAAAAACAGGTGAGCTTGAAAAACAACTCAGGCATAAAGAACTTACGGAAATTGAATACAAGCATACTTCTTTTTTTTGGGCACTGATAACTTTTGATTTACGAAGGGTAATTCTTGGTCAAAAGAAAATAAGTGAATCAAATGCATGGCCTCTATTAATATTCTCAACAACCGCGATTGCCTTCGTGTGTTTTGTATTGGTACAGTCCTGTGAATGGATCGGCAGCGATGATTACACCATTCCATTTCTGGGTACTTTCAAAGGACTTGATATTCCCATTATGTTTGTTGCTGTAATTCTGGCCTCTGCTGCTTCCAGTGTACCTGACACGATCATTTCAATGAATGATGCAAGAAAGGGAAATTATGATGACGCCATATCAAATGCTTTAGGCAGTAATATTTTCGACATTTGTTTCGCATTGGGTTTCCCATTATTTCTTTTCACGCTCATCAATGGTCCAATTATCATGCATGAGGAAACCATCGCTATGAGTAGTGAATTAAGGATGTTACTTTTACTTCTAACAGTTCTTGCATTCATGATATATGTTTTTACAAAACGCATTTCATTGATTCATGCCATTCTTTTGTTAGTTTTATATGGAATTTTTTCATTATACGTAGTTGGTAGAGGACTTGAAAATGATGTTGCTGGACAAATAGCCAAAGTATTGCAAAATATTGTTAGTTTAATCAACATTTTTAATTGAACTGAAGGAAGGGAATGAAAGATTAGAGATTTTTTTGGATTAGTGAGCCGAATATAATTATTATTGCACTCATTTTATAACTTTCTCATTCATAATTAATTACAATTATTCTGTAATTGATATCGAATTGCTAATATTTTTTAGATGAAACTGTTATTTACAAAATAAAAATTTAGAATTATATATGGAAAACTTAGTATTTATTCTGCCCTTATTTGGTGTTTTGGCACTATTATTTGTACTCTGGAAGTCATCATGGGTTTCCAAACAAGAAATAGGAACTGAAAAGATGGCAAGTATCTCAAAGCACATTGCAGTTGGAGCAATGGCCTTTTTAAAAGCTGAGTACAAAATACTCGCCATTTTTGTTGTTGCCCTTGCGATTATACTTGGTATTAAAGGCTCTTTTGAAGCTGAATCTCACGCATTGGTAGCTTTATCTTTTGTTGTTGGTGCATTTTGTTCAGGATTAGCTGGCTTTATTGGAATGAGGGTTGCGGTAAAAGCCAATGTGCGCACCACTAATGCAGCACGGACTTCGTTGGGTAAAGCACTTGAAGTTGCATTCGCTGGCGGATCCGTCATGGGTCTGGGAGTTGTCGGACTCGGAGTGCTTGGTCTTAGCTCATTATTTATTTTATATAACCAATACATTGGATCTACCTGGGACACAGTTAAAATATTGAATGTACTAGCAGGTTTTTCGCTTGGTGCATCTTCTATTGCTTTATTTGCACGTGTTGGAGGAGGCATATACACGAAAGCTGCTGATGTAGGAGCTGACCTGGTGGGTAAGGTGGAAGCGGGAATCCCTGAAGACCATCCCCTGAATCCTGCTACGATCGCTGATAATGTTGGTGATAATGTCGGAGATGTTGCTGGAATGGGAGCTGATCTTTTTGAATCCTTCGTGGGTTCAATTATCGGTACCATGGTATTAGGAGTCACTTTTGTAACCTTACCTGAATTTGCAGGTTCATTTAATGGGTTAGGCGCTATTTTATTGCCCCTTACTCTGGCGGGTGTTGGAATTGTTGTATCCATTATAGGAACTTTTTTTGTCAAAGTAAAGGAAGGAGGAAATCCACAAGCAGCATTAAATGTTGGAGAATTTGGGTCGTCCATACTAATGGTTCTATTAATGTATTTTATTATAAAGTGGATGATGCCTGAATCATGGGTACTGGGAGATAAAGTATATACTGCCATGGGTGTGTTTTATGCCACACTGGCGGGACTTGCAGCTGGATTAGGCATCGGAAAGATTACGGAATATTACACTGCTACAGGAACACGTCCCGTTAAGATGATCGCTAAACAATCTCTGACTGGTTCTGCAACCAACATAATTGCCGGACTTGGTGTGGGGATGATGTCTACTGCTATTCCTATTATCCTGATAGCATCAGCAATTTTAATATCTTATTGGGTGGCCGGACTTTATGGGATTGCCATTGCGGCAGTTGGTATGCTTGCCAATACAGGTATTCAATTAGCTGTGGATGCTTACGGACCAATTTCTGATAATGCGGGTGGGATTGCGGAAATGTCTGAACTTCCAAAAGAAGTAAGAAAGAGGACTGACAAACTGGATGCTGTAGGAAATACTACAGCTGCTATCGGTAAAGGTTTTGCTATTGGATCTGCTGCCTTAACTGCACTTGCATTATTTGCGGCATTCACACAACAGGCGAATATTACTTCCATTAATATTTCGAAACCTTCAGTGATGGCGGGTTTATTTCTAGGTGGAATGCTACCATTCGTGTTTTCATCTATGGCAATGAGAGCAGTTGGTCAGGCAGCTATGTCTATGATTCAGGAGGTAAGACGGCAGTTTACCACCATTCCTGAATTACGCGCATCTTTGGATCTAATGAAAAAATACGATTCTGATATTTCTAAAGCGACTGATGATGAAAAGAAAACTTTCCAGGAAGCGGATGGTAAAGCTGAATATGATAAATGTGTTGAAATATCAACGACAGCCTCAATCAGAAAAATGATTCTACCCGGCATTGTTGCAGTCTTTACCCCGGCTTTTATTGGTTTTGTGGGCGGCCCAGAAATGTTGGGTGGTTTATTGGCTGGTGTAACAACAACTGGTGTATTGATGGCCATTTTTCAAGCAAATGCAGGAGGCGCCTGGGATAATGCAAAAAAAATGTTTGAAGAGGGCATTGAGATTGATGGAGAAAAATATTACAAAGGATCTGATCCTCATAAAGCTGCAGTTGTAGGTGATACTGTGGGTGATCCATTCAAGGATACTTCTGGACCCTCATTGAATATTCTTTTGAAATTAATGTCTGTAATAGCGCTTGTAATTGCACCTTCAATTGCAATTAAAACAACTATCCAAACATCAGATCTTGATGCAAATAAAACCATTCCCGTACATTATGATCAAAAAGTAAAAGAAGCGCATAACATCATAACGGATAGCGATGATATTTCGGACAATCAGATAAAATAAAAAAATATTTAAAAAAGCGGGATCGAATATTCCCGCTTTTTTTATGTATTAATTGTATTTTTTGAACTTTTTATAAGCTACCTTTATACTTATATTTTTTTACCTGAAAATTATTTTTTTCCGTTATGGAATCGTCACTCTTCATTTTACTGGGAAGTGCTGTAACGCTTGGATTTTTTCATACATTGTTGGGTCCGGATCATTTTATTCCCTTCATTTTACTTTCCAAATCAAGAAATTGGTCCTATGCCAGAACAGTCTGGATTACAATATGTTGTGGTATGGGTCATGTAGGAAGTTCAGTAATTTTAGGGCTTACCGGTGTATTATTTGGTTGGAGCTTAAATCATATTTCTCTCTTCGAAAATTCAAGGGGTAATATTGCGGCATGGTTGTTAATCACTTTCGGAACAATATATATGTTATGGGGTTTCATTAAGGCAAGGAAGAATAAACCTCATACCCATTGGCATATGCATATAGGAGGTGTTGTTCACAAACATGAGCACATGCATACAGCGTCGCATCTCCACATACATGAAAGTGCCAAAAAGGGCAGCCTTACTCCCTGGATTCTTTTTCTGATTTTTATTTTTGGTCCTTGCGAACCATTGATTCCTTTGTTGATCTACCCTGCAGCCCAGGGAAGCACCTTTGGATTAATCCTGGTCATTCTCGTTTTCTCACTCACTACTATACTGACGATGTTGGGCATTGTCCTGTTTTCTACTATGGGTATAAAATTGATATCCCTGGGTAAATACGAAAAATATACACATGCCATTGCGGGGGCATTTATTTTAATGTGCGGTATAGCCGTGCAATATTTAGGCTTATAGGGTGAGATCTATTTGCATTTCTGGAATAACCACTGCTTTGTCAAACGGTCACTTTCAATGATATTAAAAAAATCGTTCAAATAGGATTCGGCACTTTTACTATTAAAACTTTGTAGCAAGGGGCAATCGGCATACAATGCTATTATCTTTTCCTTATTATCCATAAGGTTTTGTTTAACCTCTTCAAATTCCGGTTCTGTCATACAATTTCCCATATAATATCTTTCCGTAATTGATTCGATCGGAAGGCTTTCATGTGGTACAGCATAGTTCGTATTCACAATGCCTGCATAATCAAAATCATAAGGAACAGGGATGGGTAATGGTTCATCCACATCATTAATTTTAAGAAGTTTAAGATTGTGCAGATTGGAAACATGCCAATCTGTATTTCCCATCATAAATTGAAATACTCCTAATTGATTCATTACCTTTCTTTGTAGATGCACAGGTAACAAACCGGTATTTTCAACTTCAATGGCGTTATTACGTTCAGCCAGATCATCGATATCTTCAATTAAAAAGGAATAACTTGAGAAAGGCTTCTTTTTTTCTTCTGTGTCAATAAAGTTAACTTTTAGAAAATACGTTTTAAAACTAAAATCAGTTAATAATTCATAGGCTTTGTACATGAGGTATTCCTTTATCAGGTATTGCTCAAAATTACCAGCCTGTTTACAAATGGAAACCATTTTTATTCTACCCATATTTTCAAATTCATCGATCAAGTATAATGAATCATCAAAATCGATTTTGATAGGTGGTAAATAACATTTATTTCTTCTGTAATTTCCTCTGGGCCGGATCTGACAATTTTTCTCAACGAGGTTACCGTCATCTAAATAATAAGACATCCTGGCCGGAATGTACTCATTTTCATCTTTATTTTTAATAAAGGATTTAATGTCAAAGTGTAGATTGATCTCTAAAGGATTTGAGATAGTGAAACTGTTTTGCTGGCCATGAACTTCGATTCTACAACCTATTATTACTAACAGAATGATGATGATTATATTTTTCATGACCCGAAATGTAAAAGATTTTTTAATAATTTAAAAATATTTGTTGGGAACCAAATTGATAAATTAGTCTTAGTGAATACTGCAAACCTCTAAAATTTATTCAGATTTTTACCGTTTTGAGTAATTTTTATGTGACCTAAATAAAAAAAAATTTTCGATATATATTAATTAACAATCAACATTTTAATTGATAAAACGGATGATTTTTTCTCAGAAATTAGATAATTTTGTGATGGGATTAATTAAAAATAGTAAAATAAATACAATTATAAGTTATGTTTGTAACATTATATGGCAAACGAAGAAAAGATATACCGGCTGCTTGATTATAAAAACATTTTAATCCGATTAAAGAGTATTGGCTTTGTAAAAGTTTTCTCAGATAATCTGGCTGATTCCCTGGAAATATCTCCCTCATTGGTAAGAAAGGATTTCAGGGAATTTGGTATACGTGGAGCTCAAAAGGGGGGATACCAGATTGAAAAAGTATTGGCAGACATAAACGAAATACTTGGAGTAAATAAGAAACATAAAGTAATTATTATAGGAGCGGGGAGAATCGGACAAGCACTCATGAATTTTCCGAGATTTAAAAAGGAAGGGATCATTATCACTGCTGTATTCGATAATGATCCTGAAAAAATTAATGAAGAGGCAGAAATTCCGGTATATCATATAAAATATTTACCTGATATTGTAAAAAAAGGGAATATCAAGCTAGCAATTCTTGCAGTACCTGAGAATGCCGCATTGGGTTGTATGGATGCCCTTGAATTGTTAGGGGTGCGTGGGGTCTTAAATTTTACAGCTATCAATCTAAAAAGCGACAAGATAAAGGTGAGCAATGTAAATATTAGCAATGAAATTGAGAATTTAATTTTTTCTATTACAAGTAATTGATGGTTACATCAAAAACCAATTTCTTAACGATAATTTTTTTTATATATGAAAACAGATGTTCAGTCCATTGTAGCCAAATACAATAAGGATCAAACGCGTTTGATGGATATTTTGATAGATACCCAGGAAGTATTGGGTTTTATATCGGATGTTTCTGTTGATCTAATTTCAAAGGAGCTGAATATATCACATGCTGATGTTGAACAGACTCTTTCTTTTTATCATTTTTTTTCTCAAAAAGCGCTAGCTAAATTCAATATTTACCTGAATGATAGCGCAGTGGCTAATATGATGGGGAGAATGGAGGTCGCCAGGGTTTTTGAAGAGGAAGTAGGATGTAAATTCGGAGAAATATCTTCTGATAACATGATTGGCCTGTTCAATACCTCTTGCATAGGTATGAATGATCAGGAACCAGCCGCTATTATAAACGGTCTAGTCTTTACCAGATTAACAAAATTCAGAGCGCGTGAAATCATAAGGGATATCAAAGCTGGTAAAGCGGTAGAAGAAATGTACGTTGCCAGTTATGGAGATGGGGCCAACAGTCATGAACTCATTAAATCGGTAGTCAGTAATAATATCAGAAAAATCGGACCTATTTTAACTCCCAAATATCAGCCAGGGGAGGCTTTAAAAAGAGTAATAGAAATGTCTCCGGAAGATGTAATTGAGGAGATAAAAACCTCTAATATCCGAGGGAGAGGCGGTGCTGGATTTCCTACGGGTTTAAAATGGGAATTCTGTCGAAAGGCTCCCGGAGATCGAAAGTTTATTTTTTGTAATGCGGATGAAGGCGAACCCGGGACTTTTAAGGATCGTGTAATTCTTACCGAAAGGCCATTACGTTTATTAGAAGGGATGGCGATTGCAGGTTATGCTGTAGGTGCTTCGGAAGGGATCATTTATCTGAGATATGAATATAAATATCTTAAGGAGTATCTTGAGAATATCCTTGAAGAGAGTAGAAATAGAAATTTTCTGGGTAAGAACATTTGTAATAAAAAAGGATTTGATTTTGATATCCGTATTCAGTTTGGAGGTGGAGCGTACGTTTGTGGCGAAGAATCAGCTTTGATCGAATCGGCAGAAGGTAAACGGGGGGAACCCCGTGACCGCCCTCCTTTCCCAGTTGAAAAAGGATATCTGAATATGCCAACCATTGTCAATAACGTGGAAACATTATGTACTGTCACGATGATCATGCACAATGGTGGTTCCTGGTATCGATCATTAGGAACACGAGAATCTACAGGAACAAAATTACTTAGTGTTTCCGGAGATTGCCTTCATCCAGGTGTATATGAAATTGAATGGGGTTTCAGTGTTAATGATATTTTAGATCTGGTAGGAAGTGCAGGAGAGGTCCAGGCTGTTCAGGTGGGTGGGCCATCAGGTTCCTGTATTGGGCCTGAAGAATTCTCTAGAACTTTGGGATATGAAGATCTTGCAACTGGTGGGTCATTAATCATAATCGGAAAACAAAGAGATTTATTAAAGGATATTGTTTTAAACTTCACAGAATTTTTTATCAATGAATCTTGTGGTTCATGTGTACCTTGTCGGTCGTTACCGGTAATCTATCGGGATAAACTTAAAAAAATATTATCAGGTAGAGGTGTTATGAAAGATATAGAAGACATGAAGCAATGGGGTTCAATCATAAGAGGAAACAGATGTGGTCTTGGTCAGACTGCACTTAATCCGATCCTCACAACATTGAAAAACTTCCCTGGGCTGTATGAGGCACGTATACAAAAACATAAGGATTTTGATGAAGGATTTGACCTTCATACAGCTTTACAGGAATCATATGAATTAACAGGAAGAAAGTCATTTTAAATGAGTAATCTAATACGTTATGACAAAAATTTTAAACTTTTCCATTGATGGTGTCGATTGTATGGCAGAAAGAGGCCAGTATATTCTTGATGCAGCAAAAGCTAATAATATATATATACCCACATTATGTAATCTTCCTGGAGTGAAGCCGCGAGGATCATGTCGGATATGTAATGTGAAAGTTAACGGGAAATTAATGACGGCTTGTACAACCCCGGTTGCAGAAGGTATGCAGGTTGAGAATAATACAAATGAAATCAAGGATCTGCGAAAAGCTATTGTAGAATTACTTTTGGTTGAAGGAAACCATTATTGTCCGTTTTGTGAGAAAAGTGGAAATTGTGATTTACAGGCACTCGCTTACCGATTTAGCGTGATGGTTCCAAGGTTTCCTTATCGATTTCCTGAACGTACTATCGAAGCGACAGGCGGAAATCTTCTGAAAGATCACAACCGATGTATACTATGTAAACGATGTATACGTTCGATAAAAAATGAAAATGGGCATAGCATATTTGCTTTTAAAAAACGGGGTCATAAGGTTGTAATCAACGTGGATACAAACCTGTCCAAAAACATGAGTGACGAATTAACACAACAAGCCATGGATATTTGTCCTGTAGGAGCCCTCATTAAAAAAGAACAAGGTTTTATTATCCCTATTGGCCAGAGAACATACGATCAAAGGCCAATCGGACATGAATTTGATAAATCAAAATCTGTAACAATTTAATTTTTTAGACTATGAGTAAACCAATTGTAGCAACAACTTCACTGGCTGGATGTTTCGGATGTCATATGTCACTGCTTGACATTGATGAAAGGATTCTGGAACTGGTTGAATTGATTGAATTTAATAAATCGCCCATAAATGATATTAAGAAATTCACAAAAAAATGTGACATAGGATTGATAGAGGGAGGCGTGTGTAACAGTGAGAATGTTCACGTATTAAAGGAATTCAGGGAGAACTGCAGGATTCTAATCTGTGTTGGTGAATGTGCCATCATGGGAGGATTGCCCGCACTGAGGAATAATATATCCTTGCGGGAATGTCTTGAAGAAGCGTACCTCAATGGTCCAAGTGTTGAAAATAGTCAGGATCTTATAATTCCAGATGATGAAGATCTTCCCTTGTTATTGAATAAAGTATACCCATGTCATGAGGTAGTAAAAATAGATTATCATCTACCTGGTTGCCCGCCCAGGGCTGATCTAATTTATAATGCACTGGTTGCTCTGATTACTGACAAACCAATGGAAATACCATATGAATGTTTCAAATATGATTAAATGAGAGAATAATATGGGACAGAAAATAACGATAGAACCTGTAACCCGGGTGGAAGGCCATGGAAAAGTTACCATACATCTTGATGATGAAAACAATGTAGTTCAAACAAGGTTACACATTGTTGAATTCAGGGGATTTGAAAGATTTATTCAAGGAAGACCATATTGGGAAGTACCTGTTTTGGTGCAACGATTATGTGGAATATGTCCGGTAAGTCATCATCTGGCTTCCGCTAAAGCATTTGATGTTATTGTTGGCGTTGGTCCTGAGGATCTGACACCAACTGCTGAAAAAATGAGAAGATTGATGCATTATGGTCAATTTTTCCAATCCCATGCATTACATTTTTTCCACCTGGCCTCACCGGATTTATTATTTGGAATAGATGCTGATCCGACACGCAGGAATGTAGTTTCTGTAGCTGAGGAGTTTAAGGAACTTGCTATCCAGGGTGTAATGATGCGAAAATATGGCCAGGAGATTATTCAAGCAACAGCCGGGAAGAAGATACATGGTACAGGAGCTATTCCCGGAGGTATCAATAAACATCTGACCATCGAGGAGAAAATGAAATTTTTAATAGGGAAAGATCCGTTAAATATAGACCAGATGATTGAATGGTCAATAGGCGCTTTGGATTTGTTCAAGGATTATCATAAAAAGAATAGTGACTTCATTGATAATTTTGCAGCGTTCCCATCAAGTCATATGAGTCTTGTTCGAAAGGATGGTGCACTTGATATTTATCATGGTGTGTTGCGAGCAGTTGATACTGAGGGCAAAAAAATACTTCATGATGTCGATTATCAGGATTATCTCGATTATATCGCTGAAGAAGTTCGTCCATGGAGTTATATGAAATTTCCATACCTGAGATTCCTTGGTAAGGAAGAAGGATGGTATAGAGTAGGGCCCTTAGCCAGATTAAATACATGTGATTTTATTTCAACCCCATTGGCCCAAAATGCTTTTGAGGAATATAAATCATATACTAACGGGAAACCAAATCATATGACAATGCATACGCATTGGGCCAGGCTGATCGAAACTTTGCATGCTGCAGAGATGATGAAAGAACTACTTGAAGATCCGGATATTCTTGAAGGTGAACTGATAAAAAAAGGAAGGAAAACAATTGAAGGGGTAGGTCTGATCGAAGCACCCCGTGGTACACTCTTTCATCATTACAGGATTAACCAAAATGATCAGATAGAGATGGCAAATCTGATAGTTTCTACAACGAATAATAATGAGCCTATGAATAAAGCTGTCGAACTTGTTGCAAAAGAGAGAATGAATGGCCAGGAGAAAATATCTGAAAGCATGTTGAATGCTGTTGAGACGGCTATTCGTGCTTATGACCCTTGTCTGAGTTGTGCAACACACGCACTGGGTAAAATGCCACTTCAAATCAGTTTGTACGATTCGCGTGATAACCTGATTGATCTGGTGGAATCCTGATTATATGGAGGCTGAAATTAAGATATTACTTTTTGGATATGGCAATCCCGGCAGGAAGGATGATGGTTTAGGACCTGTATTAACAGGATTGGTAGAAAAATGGATTTTAAAGGAAAAAATTAACAATGTATTTGTAGATTCCAATTACCAGCTCAATATCGAAGATGCCTTTACTATCCGGGATTACGACATTGTTATTTTCGCAGATGCAACAGTCGAAACAACTGAAGATATTAAATTAACCAGGATATTACCTTCTGACAAGGTAAACTTTACCATGCATGCTGTTCATCCAGCATTTATACTGGACCTCTGCCAAAAATTATATGATTATGCCCCTGAGGTATATCTGCTGCATATAAAGGGATATGAATTTGAATTAAATGAAGGACTGTCAGATCAAGCATCTTTAAATTTAAAAAAAGCATTTGTTTTTATACAGAAAGTCATTCAAGAACCAATAAGATATTTGGAATCCATAGAAACCGAAAGGTAAAATTTCCTGGTAATTTATTTGTTAATCAAAAACAATTTAATAATCCAAAGTACTGGCAAGTATTTCTGGTTCAAGATATATTACTATAATCATAATATATCTTATTCAATTTTTATAATTTTGTCAGAATACAGTATTAAAAGAATCTTTAATTCTGATTGATATCAATTGTGTATAAGCAATTCATTTCTTTTTAAAAGAAATACGTAACAAATGACAGAAAAATATCAAACTGCCTTTTTGTTGTTAACCATAGGCATGATCACTGTATTTGTTATCCTGTTTCTTGTGGTTGTGATAAGTAAATTGATGATCAGGATCATCAATAAATTCTTTTCGGATTTCGATGAAAATGATAAATCCTTATTTGAAAAGTCAGATAGATTAATTACTTCTCAGCAATTAACAGCCATCATTGCCGTGGTTGACATCATGTCTAAAGGAACAGGGCAAGTCGATACTATTAAAAAAATAAAAAAATAGATTTTTTTCAATAAATACCTAAAAATTATGGGTCGGGAAATTAAATTTTCTTTATTATATCGTGATATGTGGCAGTCATCCGGGAAATATGTACCACGAGTTGATCAATTACTGAAAGTTGCGCCAGCCATTGTAGATATGGGTTGTTTTGCCCGCATTGAGTCAAACGGAGGAGGATTTGAGCAAATAAATTTACTTTTTGGAGAAAATCCAAATACATCTGTAAGACAATGGACCCAGCCTTTTAATGATGCCGGTATACAAACACATATGCTGGAAAGGGCCTTAAATGGAATTCGAATGAACCCTGTTCCTGCTGATATTCGTAAGTTAATGTTTAAGGTCAAGAAAAAGCAGGGTACAGATATCGCCCGTTCTTTTGATGGACTTAATGATGCCAGGAATATAATTGATTCCATCAAATACGCTAAGGATGGGGGCATGATCGCTCAAGCTGCTATGAGTCTGACATATTCAAAAGTTCATACAGTAGAATATTATATAAATTTAGCACAACAATTAATCGAGGGTGGCGCCGATGAGATCTGTTTAAAGGATATGGCAGGTATTGCCCGTCCTGTATGGCTCAGCAACATTGTAAAAGGAATAAAAGAACTTCATCCCGATATTTTATTACAATATCACGGACATGCCGGTCCTGGTTTTCAGGTTGCAACCATACTCGAAGTTGTAAAAGCTGGAGTCGAAATTGTTGATGTTGCAATGGAACCATTGTCTTGGGGTACAGGGCATGCTGATCTTCTAACCGTCCAGGCCATGTTACAGGATGCTGGTTATCAGGTTCCAGATATAGATATGAAAGCCTATATGGAAGTAAGGAGGTTGACACAGGAGTTTATCGATGATTTCCTGGGCCTGTATATTAATCCAAGGAACCGTCTAATGAATTCATTATTGATCCGGCCCGGACTTCCAGGAGGCATGATGGGGAGTCTTATGGCCGACCTTGAGAATAACCTCACCAGCCTGAATAAATGGTTAACAAAAAAGGAAAAGCCAGAAATCACACAGGATGAATTACTTGTTAACTTATTTAATGAGGTACAGTATATATGGCCAAAAATGGGCTATCCACCATTGGTAACACCATATAGCCAATATGTAAAAAATGTGGCCTTGATGAATGTAATGCAGATGTTGAAAGGCAAGGAAAGATGGTCAATTATTGATGATAATACTTGGGATATGATGTTGGGTAAGTCAGGTAAACTACCCGGCCAACTGGATCCTGAGTTGATATTGCTAGCTCAGGATCAGGGCAGGAAATTTTATACCGGTCATCCACAGGATCTATATCCGGATGATCTTGATACATTCAAGAAAGAAATGGATAAAAATGGATGGGATTATGGCCAGGATGATGAAGAGTTATTTGAACTGGCAATGCATCCTCAGCAATACAGGAATTATAAATCAGGTAAAGCCAAGGAAGAATTTGAGAAAGATCTGGCTGAAAGAAAAAAAGAAGCACAAAGTGTTTCAACACCCGTTCAAACTGCAGCACCTGGTGAATACAAGCCAAAATATTTCAATATCGATGTAAATGGTGAATTATTTAAAGTTTCGGTATCATACGATCAGGAAATGACACGTGAAATCAAATCAAAACCAGAACCTGAATCACAGACATCAACTACAACTGGTGGAGATTTAGAAGAAATATCAGCTCCTATTGAAGGAAATTTTTATCGTACAAAAAATCCGGGAGACAAACCGGTTAACGTAGGTGATATAATCAGGAAAGGAGATGTTATTGGATATATAGAATCGATGAAAGTGTACAATGCAATTACTTCTAATATATCAGGGAAAGTAATGGAGATTTGTTTTTCGGATGGTAGTGCCGTAGAAGAAGATGATATTTTAATTAAGGTTGGATAATTATTTTTAAATCATGGAAATTTTAAGGCGTTTATTTGAAATGACTGCCATAGGTAATCTGGCAATAAGTCCAGGTACCTTTATCATGATTTTTATTGGATTATTATTAATATATCTAGGGGTTGTAAAAAAATATGAGCCACTTCTATTGGTTCCTATTGGATTTGGATTGGCATTGGCAAATGCCCTTAAAGGAGGAATGAGTGTCGTTCCAGGTAACGATGTTATCGATCATATGTCTCTTCTCGAAATCGCAAAGGAATACGGCATCATGAATTTTTTATATTATTCATTGATCAAGACTGGTATTTTGCCACCAGTCATTTTTATGGGGGTAGGAGCATTAACTGATTTTGGTCCCATGCTTCGAAATCTCCGGTTGGCGTTTTTTGGCGCTGCAGCCCAGCTTGGTATATTTACCGTGGTAATATCTGCGGTTGCGGTTGGATTTACCATGAAGGAAGCGGCTTCATTAGGTATCATTGGTGGAGCAGACGGGCCCACTGCTATTTATACTACAATTATTCTGGCACCGCATCTGCTTGGCCCAATTGCTATTGCCGCTTATTCCTATATGGCACTGGTTCCGGTCATTATTCCGTTAGTCGTAAAATTCACAACTACGGTAAAGGAATTAAAAATCAACATGAAAGAACAGGAAAAGCTATACCCGAAAAAAAATCCGATTAAAAACTTAAAAATGGCTAAAATCCTATTCCCATTGGTAACCGGTGGAATCGTGGCCATTCTTGTACCATCCTCAGTCCCACTTATCGGATTTCTTATGTTTGGAAATCTTATTAAAGAAATAGGTGTTTCTACTGAACGACTATCAAAAGAAGCAGGTGGAAGCATAATGAATACAGCTACTATTTTTCTAGGGCTAACCGTTGGAGCAACCATGACAGCTGAAACTTTTCTAAATGTTAAAACATTAATGATAATTGTGGGTGGTTTTTTCGCTTTTTGCATATCTGTATTGGGAGGTATACTTGCTGTTAAAGTATATAACATGTTTGCCAGGAAAAAGATTAATCCGCTGATTGGAGCTACGGGTTTAAGTGCCGTTCCAATGGCATCGCGGGTAGCTAATGAAATTGGATTGAAACATGATCCCTCCAATCACCTGTTACAATATGCGATGGCGAGCAATATATCAGGTGTAATCGGATCAGCAGTTGCTGCAGGTGTATTGATTTCCTTTCTATCCTAGTTTTGATTCTTATCCTTGATTTTTCATGAAATATATAATCAGGCGATAACAGTAGTTTATAACTCAATTATTAGAGGTCTGTACACGATAGTTCAGTATACTTGATATGAAAAATAATCTTGGTCAGTAGAATGAAGAAGGTTAAACATTTTCATAAAAAGTTTGTTTTTAAAGTATGTTTAGAGATCAGACATATAAAGAAACACTCCGCAAATTGGTTTCCCAATTTCTGGTGATACAGGGACTTGACCAGTATTACCAGAATAGGCTTATACTCGATACAAAAATGATTAATAATTGGGCAAAATATAGATCATAGTAACTTCACTAGTGATTATCCCGGTTTAGGTTTTTGAATAAATCCAACAAACATTCCAGCGATTCCCATAAAAAGAAATATTGATAAAAAAAGTAAAAGCTGGTACGCAAATTCGAATCCTTTGAATAGATTCAAAATATAAAGAAGCAAGACGGTTTCTTGTCCAATAAATCCGATTATAAAGCATAGTATTCCCCAGAAAAAATACGTTTTTTTAGGATAATGATGAAACTTATACCACCAACCTATAATAAATGACGTAACAAATCCAATCAGTACTAAATGTAAGTATGCAATTATTGTATGATGGCTATGAAAAACCCAGTTGGCTATGGCAGGTATACCGGATAAAAACTGAAGGTATAATTTACTTTCGAGAGCGGTTAAACTGACTACAAGTAAAGCATTGATATATAAATTATAACCGTGAAAAAATGATGAATAATAACGTAAAATTGTGACTAAAATAAATATCACGATTACTACCTGGATTACAGCTCCCAATCCCCCGAGCAGATAAAATATCATAGGTGGATCTGATCCAAGAATGGATAGTAAATACGTTAGTATAATTGCCAGGAGAAGTCCATATAAGATTGGATTCCTGATTTTTTCCAGGAAAATCTGTCGATCTCTTTCCAGATGGTGAACAATCAGTCCAAGTATCACCAAGGTAAAAAAACCGTTGTATTGAAAATGCAGATAAAAATATATTGCAAAATCGTACCAGTCACTACCTTTTAATCCCATGGTCAAAATCGGGCCTAGTGTCAAAGGACCAATTCCTGAAATGATCATAAAAATAAATCCCCATTGAATTAGTTGAATGCCCAATGATTTGAATGCTTTAAAAATTGGCAAAAACAGATAGAATATGTAAACACCTAAAATCATATGAATAGAGGAGAAAAATATGGGTATGGGGCCATATCCTTGTATCGGGAAAAAAATCAACATACCAATATTCGTTACTAGAATCCACCATGCCAATTTTTTAAATTTAAGATGTGGAAACAGATCAGACTTTTCGAAATAAACATTTATCAAAGCAATCAAACCCATATAAATCCATCCAAGAAATGTGATGTGAGAATGGGCATGAAGCCAGTTTCTATAATTGAAATGGTTCAAAGGGAATAAAAAATGCCATCGTATAAGTACACCAATAAAAGCAGCAACCAGCAGGTTGACCAAGCCTAATAAAAAATATAACCTTGAAACGTTAGTTTTTCTCAATTGTTTTTCTGGATGCCAGTAATTTCATTCGGATTACAATCAGCAAATTAATAAAAAATCCTATGATGACCACACCATTCAGGAGACCCGACAGTTGGCGAAGGTTGATGAGGAATAGCACATCTGCAATAATCCGAAGAGCCAGTGACACATTTAAAAGGAACATCCAGGTATAAAGTGATTTATGAAAAGGTGTAAATGTAAATCCCATAACCCCGGGGAAAATTATTGGGCCATGAGCAAATATCATCAGGAATACGAAACCAAGGAAAAAAGAATGTAATAGTGCATCATAAAAAAATACCAGGTTCAGGTTAAGGATCATCAGTATCCCTGAAAAAAGTAACCAGATATATCCACTAAATAAAACGACCCCGATATACTTATGGATACCATGGCTTTTAATTGATTTATTTACTATGTCATATTTAAGAAGCCAAATGGCGAGTAATATCATACCACAGCCTGAAAACCAGTGACCCCACAGATAATAATGTGTAAACAAACCAATGATAAAAAAACTTAATGAAAACCATAAAATCGGCAGTTTAAATTTTTTATAGGGGAGAAACTTACCTAAATCAATCCGTTCACCTAAAATAGTTAATAGTAAAAATCCTATCCAATAGGGCACTGCATCAGGATAGCGATTCTTAAAAAAAATGATAAGAATTCCAAGTAAAAGGAACAATCCCCCAACCATCATGAAAACAATATAACGCTCTCGATATTTTATGTATAAAAAAAAATACACAAAGAATAATCCACTACTACCCACCATTAAAAATATGAGGGCCAGCTTATCTTGTTGAAAATAGAAAGCAGGTAAGCTCATGGCATTAATAAAAGGCAAAAAATATAACCATGCTTTTTTAATGGATACTATTCTTTCGATAATTATCAAAGTTGCCACTAAACTTCCTATCATTATTAATCCGTGATGAGCTATGGTTGTCGACATGGGTATATTCCAGCCTAACCGCAGCCATCCCGTATAGATACCAAGTAAAAGGGATAGAAAAATAAAGGGGATAATAAATAATACTTTTTTATTTTTCACTTTATTTCAGATTTAATCATCACTAGCAACATTTTAAATTTTTTAGTGGCATGTAAAGCATGTGGAATGTCTGCAGGTAGAATAATCATATCATCTTTTGCAAGGGAAAAACTCTTTTTATCAATGATTACCTCTGCCTCTCCTTCAATAATGTGAACAAGTGCATCGAAGGGAGCAGTATGTTCACTTAAACCTTCACCTTCCGCAAATGAAAATACAGTTATGTTTCCTGTTCTTTTTTTGATAATTTGTTTACTGGCAATTCCACCGGAGACATAATCTATACTATTAATGATTGAATATTTCTTAGATTTTTCAAATTCCATCAGTTTTTTCTTTTGTATTTAATAATATATTAGAAGTCTTTTTTTCTCACCTTGAAAAGGATCCAGGAAATTGGAATCGTACACCAGATCGCTAATGCACAATATGAAATAATCATTCCCATAGATGTCCCGAAAAATTTCTTAAAAACAGCCCCCGTATAGCCCATCAATGCCGCAAGATCCAACTTTATCATGATAAGGATCCTGGACAGATCAATCGGATTAAGTGCAGATATACCAATCGCAAATTTTTCAAGTGGGTATGCTTCAAACACCAGGAGTGAAATAAGAAAGATACCATCATATACAAACGCCATTAATAACCAGAAAAGAATAGAAATTCCGAATCCTTTGAGACGGTTCTCATTATATAAGGCGATAAGAAAAGCAAAACCAGAAAATATGAAGGTCAGGATGATTCCTGACAGAAGAAGCGAAACAAAGTTACCAACTTCATGTGAGTACCATAGACCGTATGATAAAAATGGAATACCTAATCCGATAAAAAAAGCCAGGCTTAATGACACTGAAAATCCAAAATACATCCCAAGGAAAATATGATTCCTTCTTAAAGGTTGAGCAAGAAGAAGTTCTATAAATTCCCTGGAATTATAATAGCTGGTTACCCCAAAAATAGTTCCAATTAATGGTGTTAGGATTAAAGTAAGATTCATTAAACTGGCTATTGCTTTAGATAAATCAGTGCCAAGATATAAGATCATATAACCGGCAGTAAGAAAAAAAAGAGTATAAACAATCAACCATTTACTTCTAACCTGATCGTAAAAGCTATATTTTAATATTTTCAACATGATTATTTGATAAAATACTGGCTATGGCTTTTTCAAGATCCGTTTCATGATGATTTGCTAAAAGCCCTTCACAAGAACCCTGATAATATATATTCCCTTCGAGTAAAAAAACCATTTCATCAGCAATTTCTTCCACCATATGGATGATATGTGTGGTGATCAAGATGGTTTTCTGTTGAAGTCTTTTTTCATTTAACAATGATTTAAACCGGATCAAAGCAACCGGATCAAGACCTGATGTGGGTTCGTCCAGGATATAAACAGGGCAATCGAACATAAAAGTCAACAAGAGATTTACTTTTTGTCGAGTTCCTCCTGAAAGATTACGGAGTCTTTTTTCAAGGCTGAATTTGAGTTCAAATAAATTGACAAGATCTTCATAATTTCCCTTTTGATCTCGAAGGTTTTCGATGAAGTGTACAAGTTCCCTCACCTTGAGGTTTTCAGGAAAGCGAGCAATTTGAGGGAGGTATGCTATTTCATTTCGATAAAGCCATTGATTTAGAATTGACTTTCCAAGATAGCAAATATCACCAGTGGTCGGTTTCACGATACCAAGAATCGATTTGATAAGGGTTGTTTTACCTGAGCCATTTGGTCCTAATATAGCAGTCGTTTTACCTGCATCAATAGAAAGATTTACACCCTTCAGCACTTCAATTTTGCCGTATCGTTTATGTAAGTTAGTAATATCAATCATAAAGGTGTCTTTTCATGGAAGGAGTATCGTCCTTAAGATCTGCCGGAGTAATGACAGGAGCTACTTTTTCAGCAAAATTAAGCATATCGATAAATTGACTTCGCAATAATATAATTGATTCTGGAACACGCCCGGTTACATAGGAAAATACTTTCATTGGTCGGAAAGGAATATCACCAACACCATCGGCATTGAGATCATAACCAGTATATTGATCCCAGAAATTTCCCACAAAACGGTTTTTGCTGTGTCGTGTATTTGTGGCAATATCAAATGTATTGCCAATAAAATTATTCTGCGTGATCGTATTATCAATACTGTTACCAAGCATATTAATAGCCCAGCCATTTCTGACAAACTCATTGTAAGCTATATGTATCCGGTTGGATCCGTCAGCATAGAGGCCTATCGTATTTTCCAGGAAGATATTACCTGTCAAATCACCATCATAAATTTCCTTAAATAATAATCCATATGAAGCGCTGCCCCAGTTTTCTAGAAAATAATTATTATTCATCGAAATGTTTTTGGAAAACATCACAGCAACACCGGTCCCATTTTCACGGAATATATTTTTCTCATATATGTCGAAATTGGAGAACATAAAGTGGAGACCATAACGTAAGTTATGTTCACTTGTATTTCCGATAACTTTACTATGATCTACAAACTCAAAATAAATGCCATCACGGTGACCAGTAATGTGATTATCCTTTATAATGATATATTTACAATCCCATAGATGAATGCCATTTCCTGAATTTACCTCGTCCTTCGAATCAGTGATCAGTTCATTGTTTAAGATTTTGCAGAAACGTGCTTTTTTGAGATATATTCCAAAAAATGTATTAACTAATTTATTATTCTGGATCTGGCAATATGAACTTTCAATGACTTTTATGCCTGCAAAATCCTGTGTAAAGCTTTTCCCAATGTTTTGAATAATAAATCCCCTGATCTCGACACTATCTGAAGTTATGGTTAATACTTCGTACTTAAAATCCCCGTCGATCACCGGATAATCAAGTCCGATCAGATGAATGGGTTTACTGATAAGTATGTTTCCTTCAAGATATTTTCCAGGTAATACAACAATATAATCGTGAGGATTAGCAAAAGATATCGCAGTTTTGATAGATTTTAAATGCGAATCTCCCACCTTCAGCGTATCAGCATAGAGGTTAAATCTGGAAATAAAAATGAAGATTGATAAGATAAAAACTATTTTCAACATACCTTTTTCTGTAATTAATTTCTTTTTTTAACGCGGTCATTTAATTCATCCCATTGGTAAATCGCCCCATTATTGGATTTTTTATATTCCATGGCAAGAGTTTCTTCAGAAAAGGGATTGATATACAACCCCATTGGACTCGGCATATTTTCACTTTGTAAAAAATAACAATGATCTACATGAATCAATTCCCCCGGTTTATCGAAGGTGTTTGTGACAAGTATGGAAATATCATTCAGTAAGATTTCATCTGTTTTGATGAAATGTACCATACACTCCGTAGCATCAAATTTATACACCTTGCCCTTAGTAGTTACCAGTTCACAGCCAAATCTTCTGTCTACAATAGCCATTTGACAGAAGTGACATTTATCCAATCCATATTCGATGGGTGATTTTTTAGGTATGCATGTAGATATTGCTAAAATTAATACGATAATAATGGATATTTTTTTCATGGTGTTTACTTCTCTTTTATAATTGCAAATAACATTGTAATCGTAGAAATTACAGGGAAAAAGGCACCTATCATGGGAACAGATCGAACAATAAAATTCACTATGCTTTTCTGGCCGATCAGCGGAGGTTGAAAATTACCATTTTCAATCTTCAAGGGGGCATCATCAGCCAGGTTATGGCCATAATCATACTCCCAGAGATAAAAATCAAACACGGCCAATGAAAACAAGGTAATCGTCACAATTAAATAAATAAGACGGAATACTCTTTTTTTTAACATGGCAGAGATCATCCCGATTGAAATGAGGATACCCAGAACCCAGGGAAAATACCTTAATTCTGAAATTGCATCCGGTTGGATCTCCTGCATGCCGATGTTATGATTCAACACATTCATAATCTCCATGGCTTTTCTGGTTCCATTTTCAATTTTTGAAATCCAGATATGGATGGCGATATCTTTTGGATATTGAGGAACAGTAAGACTTATTTTCCATAGTGGGAAAAAGTATATTCCAATTAATAGGATTACTCCTATAGAAAATATGACCCTGATCGTTATCTTATTCATGATTATCGGATCTTTTTCGCTTCAAATAATAGGCAATAAATCCTAAAATAACTGGTATTGCAATGAATATGGATCCATAATATGGGTAGGAAATTGCATTGAAATTCAATAATTTTTTCGAACCGATCAAAGGTGGCTGATATACCATGCCAGGAATCTTTATCGGGGCATCCTCAGACAGATTATGGCCATAATTATATTCCCATAAATAAAAGTCATAGATGCCCAATGCACCCAGTATCAATAATAATATAATCCAAAATACCCAAAACTTCCGTTTATTTATAAATCCCCCAATCACACCCAATACTGACATGAAAATAATGACATATGGAAAATATTTAAGTTCGGGGATAGATTCAGGATCGATCTCTTGCATGCCCACATAATGATTTAAAATATTTATATTTTGAAGCGTACCCTTTGATTCTCCGCTTAATTTATTGATCCAGATATACATAGTAACACCATCTGGGTACTGTGGAGCTTCCAGCTTGATTCTCCATATAGGGGATGTGAATACCAGCAATAAGCTTAAGGAACCTGTAATAAAGATTATTCTAGGTAGATTGTTCATGGTATTTCAAAAAAAACGTACCTGGATTGATTCATCCAGAGTACGTATTGTTATGAAAACAGGAAATTCATCTAATCATTCACCAAATACTTCATCACCTGACGCCCAGGTAAGTTTGATATCTGAATCAGGATCTGATACCCGTATATACCCCTGCATTTCCTGGTGTAAAGCCGAACAGAAGTCCGAACAGTAGAATGGAAATACCCCCATATTTTTAGGTTCCCAGATCAGTGTTTCAGTCTGACCGGGCATGATCAGTAATTCTGAATTTGGATTTCCCATCACGGCAAATCCATGTGGTACATCCCAGTCCTGCTCCAGATTGGTTACATGAAAGTATACTTTATCGCCTACTTTTATCCCTTCAATATTGTCTGGTGCAAAATGAGTTCTTATGGTAGTCATATACACATGTACTTCATTCCCATTTCTTTCAACTTTTGTTTCCGACTCTCTGATGGCCGCGTAAGGATGTTCATTTTCTTCAAGAGGGAAAGCCTGAACCTGTTGATTTTCAATCACAGAAGCAAGGATAGCCTGGGCGTAATGAGGTTCACCAATGGTTGGGAAATCCAGTAATAATTGCATTTTATCTCCTGAAATATCATATAGTTGTGCAGAATGTGCTAACTCAGGCCCTGTAGGCAGATACCGGTCTTTTGTAATTTTATTCATGGCTACCAGGTATTCTCCATTTTCCCATGGTTTTGCTGATCCACCGCCCGGGATCATCAGGTGTCCTACAGAATAATAGGCGTCCTGCCTGTCGAGAACTTCATATGTGCTAAGACTCCATTTAACAACCTCAGAAGAAATAAAGAAAGTAGTATACGCATTACCTCTGCCATCAAATTCTGTATGCAATGGCCCTAATCCAGGTTGTTCAACAACTCCGGCCAGTATGGCATCATAGTTAAGGACCGGTATCCCATCTATTACCTGATCGAACTTTTTCTCCTCGATTGCCTTGATCATTTTTTCAAATGAATGTACGGTTAAACTGGCTGATAATTTACCTGATCCAACAATAAATTCACCTGTTGGGCTCACATCTACACCATGTGGTGATTTGGGTGTCGGGAGATAATATACCATTCCAGGACATTCTTCAGGTATCAATACTTTTACAGTCTTTTTTAGCTCAGAGGTGGCAGAATGCATCTTATCACTATAAACATTGTGATAGTACTCAGCAGGCATTTCTTTGAATTTACCTGCTGCAATATATTCTTCAGCTTTTTTCCAATTAACAGCTGCTATATAATCCTTATCGTACTGTGAGGCAGTTTTTTCCAGCAAAGTATGGCCTTGTTCTACATTATAACTTGTAAAGAATGACCACCCATGAGAAACTCCTTTCCCAGAATGAGCCAGGTCATAATCGTATCCGGGCACAAGGATCTGGAAAGCAATGTCCATTTCACCATGTTCCTGGCCCCCACTGATAAAGGTAAATGTACCCTTAAAATTTTCTTTGTAACTGCTTATTGGAACATCATTTTGTGGAATAGGTACACTGAACCGCGTACCGGCTACAAGATATTCCGTATTTTCTGTCGGATAGGGTGAAGCATGGCAACCACCAGAGTTGGGGATTTGAATGATCTCAGTAGTTTCAAAGGTAGTGAGATCAATTCGGGCTACCCGTGGGGTGTTGTTTCCATTGATAAACAGGAATTTACCGTCATGAACACCTTTTGTTTGCGATAACTTCGGATGATGGGCGTCGTCCCACGGAATAAATCCAAAGGTAGTCATTAAAAGTGGTTTTGTTTCTTCGTTATAGCCATATCCCTTTTCAGGATCCTGACTGAATACAGGGATCACCTTGAAAAGTCTTCCTGATGGAAGACCGTAAACACTTACTTGTCCGGAATATCCTCCGGACATGAATGCATAATATTTGTCTTTTTCACCAGGGGCCACGTAAACTTTTTCTGCAATATTTGCTGTGCCCAGGGCACCTGACCCATTTCGATTTTGATTACACCTTGTGTAAAGAAAAATGATGAGAAAAATAAGGATGAAGGTAAGAAATTTTGAATTCATGATTGAAAATTTATGATGATTAACTAGGATCGTTTACATTATCAATTTTTAAAGATCTGAAGTATTCCAGTATGGCCCTGGCTTCTTCCTGATCAAGGTTCTGATTTGCCATAACCGAATTGTATTGGGCGAGCAATCCAAGGCAAATCGGATCAGTCTTGACCATCTCTTCCGGGTTCAGGATCATATTCATGATCCATTCAGGAGTTCTTCTTTCTGTAATTCCAACGGGCGCTGGCCCAATCTTCTCCTGGTATGGCAAATGGCATGCCGTACAATTCAACTCAAAAACCTCCCGACCTTTTTCCACAAGTTGTGGGTCAATTTCTCCTAATTCCACACTTTTTATAGGACCTACACCTTTATTGGTTCGCCAGTCTTTTATTGCTTGTTCATAAGTGACTGGGCCACTCTTTGAAGCTCTGTTTTCACGTAGATTGGAAGGTTGTTTTTTACCTGTACATGAATAAAACAGGCTTCCGATGATTATCAGACAAATAAAATTAAATATATTCTTATGATTCATGATTATTAGGTTTTCTTGACCGCTAAAGTAAAATAGATGGGCGGTTGATACTTATGATCGAGATCATATGTAAGCAATTCTCGTTCTGGATGAAATAAAAATGAAGATATTTATTATCGTAGAATAATTTTATGTTCCCTGATCTCCAGTTTCCCTTCTTTCTGTAATCTTTTAATGGTCCGAATAACCGTTTCGACGCGCAGGCCGGTCATATCTGCGATTTGTTGCCGTGTGTACGGGACTATAAATGAAATTTCCGGATCTTTTTGATCCCTTTCCCTGATGTAGCGGAGTAATGTCAAAATGATGTGATCGGGACTATAGGAAGAAATTTCCTTCAAAAGGGTTGACTTGTAACGTAATCTTTCAGCAAGAATCAAATTGAATTTTTTATGGATATCGAAATTATTTTTCAGAATATCGAAAAAAATTTGAATGTTCAACCGGTATAAAATACTCTCTTCCATTGCGATTGCATTACTCGGATAGGGAAATCCCCCAAAAATCGCTGGTTCTCCAAAAGATTGACCTTTATAAAATAAGCCCTGAATAAATTCCTGCCCATCGTTACTGAATGAAGAAATTTTCACCGAACCGGACTTTATCTGATAATAATAACCAGGATTATCGTCCTCAAAAAAAATATAATCATCCTTTTTATAATGGATCACCTGTGTTTTGTATTCCTTCAATATCTGTTCAGGAATGATCATCCCGAAATTAAAAGCTTGTAACTACAAGGAGCAAGAAATTTATGAGATTTATTGTTTTAATTTGCGATTGACTGCTTCAACCAGAAAATGATTTTCAAATAAAATATGCAAAAGAAAGTCTTTTTCAAGTTCGATCAATTCCTGATACAATAACTTGATACCGGGTATATCATCCGGAAAGGATTGATAACTGTTACATATTTTACGAATTGCATGAAGGTTATCCCCGGTGAGAAAGTGATCTTCAATGATCCAATTCAATTTATCATTAATTATTAGCTGATCTTTTTTGGATACACTCTCTTTTTCTGAAAATTCTGTAACAACTGGGAAGATTTTTTCCTCCTCATCTCTTAGATGCTCCATAATTTCCTCTGTAAATTGTTCAAATCGCGATTGCAACACCAGGATATGTGGATAATCAGATCCAAAATTAACTGTAAGTTGTAGTATCAAATCATGTATTTCGGGAAGTTTTTGATGCAAATATCGGTGGTGGTTTTCAATGATGTATTTTATGATAAATTTCACTGACCAAAGGGAAGGTCTTATAGCCTTAAACACAATGGGCTTAACATTTAAACATTTATAAATCAATTCCTTGTAATCTTCTCTTATGTTGAGAGAAAGGTTTTTTATTGTGGAATTAAGATTAGTATAAAAATTTATACCATAATCAGATAAAATATAAATCGCCTCCGGATTAATAGAAATTATATCTGAAACAGTCAATTTTTCAGAGGGGACCTTTTTAATTGATATTTTCCAAAGTGGGGGGCCATCTTCCAGATATTTCCATTCAATCAGTCCGGGTCGTTCCTTTCGAAATAGTTTTTGTAATGGTGAGGTATCATGAGAATTTATAATGATCATTTCATCATTTTCATTGAGCTGATCAAATGTTGAAAAAAAGTAGGATTTTTTTTGTTTATCAGGAACCTTTCGCGCATCAATGACAAGCATATTTTTGGTACTTTGATCAGTATTCTCTGGCATATCCGGATCTTATAATTGGAATAATATACTTATAAATCAATTTTGATTCAGGAAAGATTTATTAACTTAAAGGGTTGCGATTCCTGCATCTTTCTTTATTTTTTATCTATATAATATATAAACTTACATAAAGTAATTGATCTTCATGATTTTTTATGTATGATTTCAATCATAATAATTTGTTATTTAGTATTCAGTAAAGATACTTGTTAGGTAGCCATGAAAATTATAAGTCCATCCACATCATTGATAAGCAGATCCTTAGTATGTTTAATTGTAATCATATTTTATTTTTCAACTTATCAGGCTTTTAGTCAGGACAACGAAGAGGAACTGGAAGTGTATGATGAATGGCGATTGAAAAAAGATAAGGATGGCATAAAGATTTTAACCCGCTGGATAAAAGCCGAAGAAGGTAGAAAAGCCCGTCAGATGCATGCGGTCATGCAAGTGAAATCCACACTTGGGGCAGGTATAATGGCATTAACAAATGATCAGCAGGTAAAAATTTGGCTTAACAGGGCGAAAGAGTATTATCATTTTGATAGAGAGGATGATTATCATTGGTATGCATATACTCAATTTAAAATTCCCTGGCCGCTGGATAATCAGGATCTGATTACATATAATACACTTCAACAAGATAATGAGTCTAAAAATATTCATGTTGCCCTTATTGGAGATCCGGGCCATAAACCAGAGGAAAAAGGTGTACAAAGAATACCTCATTTTGATGGTTCCTGGGAATTTAAACCACTGGAAAATGGTTTAATCCAGATCGATTATTACATTTTTACAAAAACGAAACCTGTTTTACCCAGATGGATAATCGATCCAATTGTTGAGTATGGGTTATGGAGCACATTTCGTGACATGCGGGAAATCATTCTTGAGAACAATTCAAAAAACATAAAACTATCATTTATATCAGATTGAATTCAATTTACGCCATATTCTCGACTTATATTCATATCAATAACGTATATTAAGTATATAGATAGAATCATCGAATATTAATGAAATCAGTAAGGGTATTATCGCATACCGCGGATGTCAGATTGCAGATTAAAGCAAATTCAAGACATGAATTATTTAAAGCCGGTATTCTTGGATTAGCACAAATAATATCCCCACGCAAAAAGGAAAGAAACTATCAGTTACGCAGAAAGATCCAGGTTTCATCAAATGATTTTACGACGTTATTTATTGACTTGCTGAATGAAATACTTACACATATTCATATCGATAAGTGTATTTACGATCATATTAAAACATTAAATATTAAGGATGATCATACAGTGATGGTTGAACTTGAGGGTTATCTAATATCGAGGTTTACTAGAGATGTGAAGGCAGTTACTTATCACGAAGCTGAAATTATACAATCAGCTGCTGGTATATATCAAACGATAATTATTCTTGACATTTAACAGACATGGTCTCTTTCGAACAACTGGTAAAGATCAACGATTGGGAATGGGAAATACCAATAACTACAAGACATGACATGCGTGTTCCAGCCTACATTTTTGCAAGTCTACCCATTATCGAAGCATTGTTAGCAGATCGATCACTTGATCAGTTAATTAATGTTACTACACTACCCGGAATTGAAATGGCAGCTTTATTAATGCCTGACGCTCATGAGGGTTATGGATTCCCAATTGGAGGAGTGGCTGCCACCAGGTATCCGCACGGGGTTATTTCTCCTGGCGGTATTGGTTATGACATCAATTGTGGCGTCAGGTTGTTGAAATCTGATCTTTTATATAAGGATGTAAAGGAGCGTCTTGAGATACTTTCAAAGGAACTGTATAAGTATGTACCCTCCGGGATGGGTAAGGGAGGGCCCCTCAAATTAAAAATAAATGAGGTAAACAAAGTTTTACAGAAGGGTGCTGCCTGGGCGGTATCAAATGGTTATGGGGTTGATACTGATCTGTTGTATATTGAATCAAACGGACGTCTGAAGGAAGCTGAGACAAAATCAGTCTCATCAAAAGCAAAACAGAGGGGACACGATCAGTTGGGTACCATTGGATCAGGCAATCATTTTGTAGAGGTCGATAGAGTTAGTGAGATATTTGACATCCAGGCAGCTAATGCCATGGGGCTTCAGAAAAACCAGATTGTTGTCCTGATTCATACAGGATCCAGGGGATTAGGTCATCAGAATGCCACAGATTACATTAAAGTGATGATTTCTGAGATGGGCAATTATAATATTATGCTTCCTGATAGAGAACTGGCTTGTTTGCCCTTTAATTCTCCAGTTGGTCAGGATTATTTTACTTCGATGGCTGCCTGCGCCAATTATGCATGGTGTAACAGACAGGTGATCACATGGGAGATCAGAAATGCCTGGATAAATATATTTGGAGAAAATGCTCATCTCAACCTCGTATATGATGTTGCTCATAACATAGCCAAATTGGAAACGCATCAGGTTAATGGAAAGAATAAAAAATTAATCGTACATAGAAAGGGCGCGACAAGGGCATTTGGTCCTGCATATCCTGAGCTTCCTGATGCGTATCAGTTAACTGGACAACCCGTTCTGATCCCTGGTAGTATGGGGACGGCATCCTTTGTATTAACCGGGACAGAATCAAGTATGAAAAAATCATTTGGAACTACTTGTCATGGTGCCGGCAGAAGTATGTCTAGACGAGCAGCAAAGAGGAAAATTCATGGCCGGGAATTACAGGATGAACTGTATAAAAGAGGTATATTTGTTCAAGCTGGTTCGCTTTCCGGTATTGCCGAGGAAGCACCTGCAGCCTACAAGGATGTTAATCTGGTGGTTGAAGCTGTTCATAAAGCAGGTATAGCCAAGAAGGTTGCAAAGTTAAATCCGATAGCCGTTATTAAAGGATAGGAATTTAAGATTCTAATACACTCTTAGAATAATAATTGGCAGTTTTATTCGTGCTTAAGTTTATTATCTTTGAAAGATATAAAAACATATACCATTCACCAATTAGCATTAAGAAATGGTCAGGATAGAAAGGAAGTATGGTGTGCATATCAAGGATTTATTTATGACCTGACAACATCAGGATTATGGAGAAGAGGAACGCATTATGAACATTGGGCCGGACAGGATTTAACATACGAACTGAAGAAAGCACCCCATAGCGATACGGTATTTAAAAAATTTATAACGGTTGGGAAGTTAACTTGAAATAAAGTGCATGAAATTGAACCATATTACAGTTGGTTGAAATATTATGATTCCAGTGACGATGAAAATTCCCCTTTTCATGGGAAACAATATAATTATGACCTATACACAGATACTATCTATAATTATTATATAGATCCATCTTGGGACTTTATGGGATCTGATACATTATATATCAAGATTTTATATGTGAATTATGATCTCGGATTATGTATAATTGAATTTATCGGTGAATGGAATGATGCGATTAATAATGATATTATGCACCTTAAAAGGAATATTATAGATCATTTTAATCTTTACGGAATAAATAAATATATTCTTTTAGGTGACCACGTTTTTAATTTCCATGGATCTGATGATTGCTACTATGAGGAATGGTATGAAGAGATGGATGAAGGATGGATCGCTGCTATTAACTTCAGAGAGTTTATCATGCATGAATGGTCAAATTTTAACATTGATTCTTATCTCATTTTTGGCGGGACTTTACAGTTTGATAATTGGAGAACCTTTAATCCAATTCAGTTATTTGAAAAGGTAGAATCCTTGATCAGGCGCCGTATTGCATTAAACTAGATTTTTTTAACCATAGCCATTTCAGAAATTAAGTATCTTTTACCGTTTTTAATATCTCTACACAATGATCTTGTCCGTCGTTTTTCCATCTTTTCATAAGTATTCCCATTCAATCTGAACATCTCACCTGGGTCAATTTCTTCAAGAAATTGTTCGTGAAGAGGCCTTTCCCCGTCATATTTTTTTATTATTCTAGCTAATTGAGGATCACTGCAACTCGAGGCTTTGGGATTCCTCATGTGCTTTTTCAAATGTAGGAGGAGATCTTCCGGAAAAATTTCTGGAATCAGCGTTGGTATCATCAATTCCCTGAATATCCTTTTCCAGATTTTACCATGTGGTGGTTGATTTATTCCTGAAAGTTCGAAATGTACCAAGTGTGCTACCTCATGAATATAGGTGATAAGAAAACCATAAGGATTAAGGCTCCCATTAACTGTGATGACATGTACTTTTTTTTGTTTATGAAACCGATAATCACCTAATTTTGACTTTCTTTCTCTGGAAACCTTAAAACTGAATCTATACCGATCCCATAATTCGACACAATAAGCCATAGCACTTTCAGGGACATATTTAATGATAATAGCAGTAAATTTTTCTTTTAGCACTATTTCAATTATTTATTCCTGAATACCACCTTAATTGGAACACCTGTGAAATTAAATTTATCACGTAGATTATTTATTAGAAACCGTTGATAGGTCAGTTTTATGTATTGCGGATGGTTACAGAAAAAAGCAAATGTAGGCGTATTTGTTGGTAATTGGGTAATGTATTTGATTTTAATATATTTTCCTTTCACAGCTGGAGGGGGCTTTTTCTCGATGATAGGAAGAAGTGCTTTATTAAGAGCAGAAGTAGATATTTTTCGTTGCCGGTTATCAAATACTTGCAGGGCTATTTCCACAACCTTGAAAATCCTTTGTTTATATATTGCAGAAATGAATAAAACAGGGACAAAACTCATCGGACCAAGTTTGGATTCTATTTCCTTTTTGAATCGGAGCGCTGTAGATGTTTCTTTTTCAATAAGATCCCATTTATTTACTAATAGAACGATTCCTTTTTTATACCTGATGGCAAGAGCTATCAGGTTTACATCCTGACTCTCTATACCAAGGGTCGCATCAATCATTATAAGACAAACATCACTATCCTGTAAGGCTTTGATTGACCGCATGACACTGTAAAATTCAATGTTATTCCTGACTTTGGTTTTTTTTCTGACTCCTGCCGTATCAATTAAGATGAAGTTTTTACCGAAAAGATTATACCTTGTGTCGATCGAATCCCGTGTAGTTCCAGCAATATCTGTGACAATGGATCTTTCTTCTCCCAATAAAGCATTCAAAAGTGAAGATTTTCCCACATTTGGTCTGCCAATGATCGATACCCTGGCAATATTTTCCTCGGTTTGGGGATAAGTATCCGGTTCAAAACTTTTTACCAGATCATCCAGCAACTCTCCGGTTCCGGATCCATTGGTAGAAGAAACAGGGTAGAGATTTTCAAACCCCAGTTCATAAAACTCAACTGACTCCAGCCTGAGCTTGTTATTATCAGATTTATTGGCTATGAGGAATACCGGTTTTTCAGATGCCCGGATGATTTTCCCGAATTCTTTATCAAGATCTGTTAATCCTTCTTTGGTATCAACCATAAAAAAAATAAAATTTGCCTCTTTTATAGCTATTTCAACCTGGCTTCTTATTGCTTTTTCGAATATATCATTTGAACCAGTGACATATCCCCCCGTATCAATTATTGTAAAATTTCGACCATTCCATTCAGCCACACCGTAGTGCCTATCCCTTGTTACACCACTTGTATCATCCATAATTGCTTGCTTCCTTTCCACAAGCCTGTTGAAAAAAGTTGATTTGCCTACATTTGGCCTGCCCACTATTGCTACGATTTGAGACATGTTCTGAAAATAAATTAACTGAAGTACAAATTTAACCAAAGAAAAGGTACTTCATTTATTTATTGGATTATGCCAGATTTTTCAAAATGTTTTTCAGGGAAACTCGATCTTCGATCTCATTTTTCAGGTCATCAATCCTTACCCTTATTTGTTCCATTGTGTCACGTTCCCTAATCGTTACAGTTTGATCTTCAAGGGTCTGATGGTCTACAGCTATACAATAGGGAGTTCCAATCAGGTCTTGTCTTGTATATCTTTTCCCAATTGATTGTACATCTTCATAAATCAACCTAAAATCAAATTTCAAATTTTCAACAATCTTTTTGGCAACTTCCGGCAGACCATCTTTCTTAACCAAGGGGAAGATAGCTACTTTCACTGGCGCAAGTGCCGGATGAATATTTAGATATGTCCTGAGTTTTTTATTTTCTCCCTCTCCCACTTCTTCTTCGGTATAAGCATTGGCTAATGTCATCAGGAACAATCTATCAGTTCCTGCGGAAGTTTCTATGACATAGGGAACGTAACTCTGGTTGATATCATTATCGTAATATTGTAATTTTTTCCTTGACAATTGCTGATGATTCCCCAGGTCAAAGTCTGTTCTACTATGTATTCCTTCTACTTCTTTAAAACCAAAAGGAAAATCAAACTCAATATCTACAGCTGCATTTGCATAGTGGGCTAGTTTATCATGATCGTGAAATCTCAACTTCCTTTCGGGGATACCCAGGGCCTTAATCCAGTTGAATCGCATGGCTTTCCAGTGTTCATACCACTTCATTTCTTCTCCGGGACGGATAAAAAATTGCATTTCCATTTGTTCGAATTCTCGCATCCTGAAAATAAACTGTCGGGCTACAATTTCATTCCTGAATGCTTTTCCTATTTGAGCTATTCCAAAAGGAATTTTCATTCTGGCTGTTTTCTGTACATTCAAAAAGTTCACAAATATACCCTGGGCAGTTTCCGGTCTCAGGTAAATAGTATTGGCATCTTCTGAAATTGATCCCACCTGGGTTGAGAACATCAGATTAAATTGCCGGACATCAGTCCAATTGGCCGTACCAGATACCGGACATACAATATTTTCTCTTATAATGAGATCATATATGCCTTTAAGATCTTCCTGTCCCAGAAGATATCCCATCTCCTTTAACAAGGATCTGGCTTTTTCCATATTTCCCTGCTGTTCATAATCAGCAGCTTTGTCTTCTAAAAGTACATCAGCACGATATCGCTTTTTAGAATCTTTATTATCGATCATTGGATCATTAAAGCTTTCGACATGACCAGACGCTTTCCAGGTAAGCGGATGCATGAAAATTGCAGCATCCACACCCACTACATTTTGATGAAGTTTTGTCATGGATTGCCACCAAAGATCCTTGATGTTATTTTTTAATTCTACTCCATAGGGGCCGTAATCATATACTGCCTGAAGTCCCTCATATATTTCGCTGGAAGGATATACGAACCCATACTCCTTTGCATGAGCAATTATCTTTTTTAATTGTAGGTTCTCCTCTGGTTTGCTGATATTGTCGGTCATAGCCGCAAAGATATAAAAAATGCAATTTTAAGAAGCTATTCAATAAATGTATTGCAAAATTATTTGGATATTCTATATAAATGATAAAATGAAGCGTTAAGATCCAAATCTGAGGGATACATTATTCAAGCTTTCAATGGAACCTACCAAAGTAACAATATCACCCAGTCTTAACCGGGTATATCCATGTGAGATAATCATTTGGCCACTTCGTTTGATCGACAGAATAATCACATCCGGAGGCAGTCTGAGATCCCTGAGGAATAAGCCATGAAGGTTTGGATTGAGAACTTCAACATCACGGGTATCCTGATCTTTCTGCATACCTAGGAGGAGGGAAGTAGCCTGAGGAGATCTGACAAAATGATCCAGCAGACTTACCATGGCTGTAGAGGGTTCTACAATTAAGGCACCCAATTTATGAAATTTCTCAAAGTTTTCCCTGTGATTTAATCTAACTACCATCACATTGGTGCCATAATATTGATAACCCAGTTCGCAAATTTCATAATTTTCATCATCAGTTAACAATGTCACAAATACTTCCGTTCGATCTGCATGTATTGTATTTAATTTCTCTAATGATAATGCGTCGAAATAAATCACCTCAATGTCATTGATATGCGTATCCTTTTTTTCCTCATCAAAAGTTATAATTCTTGAGAGCCACCCGTTGTTTGATAACTGTCTGGCTAAGGCTATTGATTGACTTTCAAGTCCAAATATCAAGGCATCCCGAATTCCATCATATTCGTAATGTTTGCCTCTGCTTCGGTCCTCTCCCAGGTATTTAAGTGACCATTTAAACAGTGGAGGTCCTATAAATTGATTAATAACAATTACTGAAATAATAACCGCAGAAAATTCAGGTCCCCAGGTAGGAAATGTATTTGCAACGATTGTAGCTAAACCCAATGCTACTCCTGCTTGAGTAATATATGGCATCCACGCAACTCTGTTAAATGCTGGCGGATCCTTAGCCATCTTTCCACCAAAATAGGCTCCTATTATAATCGTGATCAATCTGATGATGAAAAAAATTAATGCAACCGACCATGCACTGACGAGTACATCGATACGCATGGCGGCACCTGTTAAAGTGAAAAAAGCAGTATATACAACCGGTCCGGCATCGCTGAGAATACGTATAAATTCAGCTCTGTTTTTAGAATAATTAGTAATTATAAAGGAGGCAATGATGCAAATCAATAAGGGTTCCAGAAATATTTCATGCTGGAATAATTTTTCAGTAATATTCCTGATGAAATAGGCAAACTGATAGACTGAAAAACCTGTGAAAAGAACCAATATAATTTTATAACGCTTTTCTACTTTAAGAGAAAGGATGAATTTTATCAATCCATATACTACATAACCTAATCCAAAAGATAGAGCTAATTCAAGCAGTATAATCAGAATCGCCCATAGGTTAAATTCTCGGCCTATGATAAGGGTTTCAGCAATCGACATGGCTATACCGAATACGATAATCACAAGAAAATCTTTAACCACAGTCACACCCATCACCGTCTGTGTAAAGGGCCCTTTTGCCCGCAGTTCATTAATGATGGCAATTGCCGAAGCAGGGGATCGGGCTACGAATACAGCACCAGTCAGTATAGCAATAGAAGCTTTTGCCACTATAGATTGATCACGCATGTAAGGAATGTATTCAGCTAGAAGAAATACAGCGATTGCACCTATAACAAATGTGATAACAAGCTGACCAATGGTCATCCATTTGATACTATCTACCCTGTTTCGAAGTTCATTTAAATATAGTTGAGCACCTGCAGCGAATGCAATGAATGAAAGGGCTATATCATTAATAAATGATAGTTTTTTAAAGCTTTCAACGGGGATTAGGTTAATGATGTAGGGTCCTGATAGAATTCCAATAAAAATAAATCCGGTGATTAATGGCAGATGAATAATCTGGAAAAGTTTAGAGATCCGGCTGGATGCAACAGCTACAATCCCAAAACCAATCAAAAGTAGTAAAATATTGTAATTGTGCCTTAAAAAATCAAACAACATAAAATTTCTTTTGTTGACAAGGATAAATATAAATTGTGAATTATAAAACAGATGTATTTTTATTCTGAGATCATAAAACATAATCACTGGATCTCAGATATTTTCATAAATGTCCATTATTTGACGTAATATGTAGATTGCTATTCTAATTTTTATGGAATGAAAATAGATAGAGTTATACGACTGATTATTATTTTGTTCATTTCATGTATTATCAATGGGTCAAATCTTTTGGTAAAACAACCAGATCATATGATCTGGGATAGATTGTTAAAGAAATTTGTGACAGACCAAGGGGGATTTAATTATAAGGCCATGCTACAGGATCGAGATCAGCTGAATAAATATCTCGATCATATATCAAGCAATCCTCCGGATCCATCAAGTACTTCAAAAAATGAAAGGTTGGCATTCTGGATCAATACTTATAATGCTTTTACGGTTGATTTAATTCTCGAAAATTATCCTGTGGAAAGTATCAATGATATTGGTGCCAGTTTACAGATTCCATTTATCAACTCAGTTTTTGATAAAGATTTTGTTCTGATCAAAGGGAAAAAAATGTCACTGAATGATATAGAACATAAAATATTAAGAAAAGATTTTAATGAACCCAGAATTCATTTTGCCATTGTATGCGCATCTAAATCATGTCCTTCTTTAAGAAAGGAAGCCTATCAGGCAAACCGGTTAGATAATCAGTTAGATGAACAAGCGATCAGTTTTATCAATAATCCGGAGAAAAATAATATCAGTGAGGATCATGTGGTTTTATCCAAAATCTTTTATTGGTTTAAAAGCGATTTCACCAATAACGGTTCATTGATAGATTTTATCAATCAATATTCCGATATTTATATTTCTCCAAAAGCTAAAGTTAATTTTCTTAAATACGACTGGAGCCTTAATGAATATTAACCCGTCTTTTTTAAAAATTAATTTAAGCTCCATTATTATTTGACACCTTAATATTCAATTATATAATGGAAGGACTAATCTTTTCGCCAGGTAGCCTTTAATAAAAAATCCTTAAAAATGGAATAATCACCCTCCATCTTAACAGAGTTCTTTTTCTTGGTCAGAACACTCTTGAGTTCAGAAGGGAATGATATATCACAATCAAGAAATTCGTTGATCACATCATGAAATTTAGCTGGATGAGCAGTGGATAGAAAAACGCCATTACACTCTTCTTCTTCACCCAATAAAGTATCACATAAACCAAGGTAACCTATAGCTGAATGGGGACATAAAAGATAATTCTTTTGTTCATATACCTGTCTTATGGACTTTTTTGTTATAAAATCAGCATAGGCGTTCGATACGATATCCTTTTTTAGATGGATGATATTGTTATTATATAGTTCCAGTATCCTTGGGAAATTACTGGGATTACCGACATCCATGGCATTAGAAATCGTTTTGATGGAAAGTTTTGGCTCAAAATTACCAGTCTCCAGATATTTCGGAAATATATTATTTGCATTCGTAGGTGCAACAAATTTTTTGATAGGTAATCCCATTTTTTTAGCGAGTAGTCCACCGCATAAATTACCAAAATTGCCACTAGGTACTGAAAAGATGACTGGTTTATTTTGATCAATTAATTGTGCGTAGGCATAAAAGTAATAGAACGATTGAGGCAGCAATCTTGCTACATTGATTGAATTTGCTGATGTTAGATGCATAATATCATTCAGATCTTCATCCATAAAAGCTTGCTTGACCAACATTTGACAATCATCAAAAGTGCCGTTTATCTCAAGAGCTGTTATATTTCCATTTAGTGTAGTGATCTGTTGTTCCTGTAAGTTACTTATTTTGCCACTTGGATATAACAATATAACATAGATGCCGGGCACATCGAAGAATCCATTTGCAACGGCGCTACCCGTATCGCCGGAAGTAGCTACAAGTACAATAGTTTCCTGATCTTCGCTTTCTTGAAGAAAAGATAATGTTCTAGCCATAAATCTTGCACCGAAATCTTTGAATGCAAATGTGGGACCATGATATAATTCCAGAGAATATATTTGATCATCAAGATGGAAGAGAGGTGCATCAAAATCTAATGCCTCATAAGAAATTTCTTTCAATACATTATCCGGAATATCTTCATTCAGCCATAATTTACTGATAGCGTAAGCAATTTCCTGGATTTTCATATTAGGCAGGTTCCTGATAAAACTTGCATCTATCTCGGGAATAGAAACCGGCATATACAAGCCATTGTCAGAAGGCATTCCATGGATTACTGCTTCTCTAAAAGAAACTTGTGGTGATCGTTGATTTGTGCTATAAAATTTCATGGATTAGTCAAGGATCATTGGACCCTGGCTATTTATTTTCGAAATGTAAATATCGCTTTCAATACCGATTTTTTTAAATTCATCTGACATTTTTTCTCCAGCTTTATCAGCGGTATATTTCCCCTCACTAAGTGCGAATATACTTGGTCCTGATCCTGAAATGCCGCAGCCCAAAACTCCGGTACCCTGAGCAGCAATCTTAACCTCCTCATACCCTGGTATTAGAATGGATCTGATTGGTTCGATAATATGATCCTGCATCGATCTCCCAATCAACTCATAATCTGATTTGAATAAACCTGCTATCAATCCCCCAACATTTCCCCATTGTTTTATTGCATTTTTAAGCTGTATCTCTTTTTTTAATATTTCTCTAGCATCCTTTGTTTTGATCTCAATTTGTGGGTGAATTACTGTTGCATACAAATTTTCAGGGGTTGGTAATGCAACTACATCCAAGGGATCATAACTTCGAATTAAAACAAATCCACCGAGTAAAGCTGGAGCCACATTATCCGCATGTTCAGATCCACAGGCTACTCCCTCCCCTTGCATGGTAAACTTTAATAGTTCATTTTTTGACAAAGGATAGTCTAATAAGGCATTGATCGCATAGGCACCTGCTACCGAACTGGCCGCACTTGATCCTAAACCACTTCCTAAAGGCATTTTCTTATGTAATATGATATCAATTCCCATATGAATATTAAGATGGTCAAGAATATTTTTAATAACTGCTGAGGCAGTATTTTTCTCTATTTCCCTAGGTAGAAATCCATCATCACCAGTGATATCTTTTATAATTAATTGACTTGTGTTATTTTTATGAAGTATAATTTCATCTCCTGGTTTATCAAGTGCAAATCCCAATATATCAAATCCGCAGGAAACGTTTGCAACTGTAGCCGGAGCAAATACCTTTATATTTTCCATCTGTTTAATTAAGGTAGATAATGTGCTATACTGATGATTTCTGCAAAGACACCAGCGGCCGTCACTTCAGCGCCAGCGCCAGGACCCTTAATTACAAGTGGACGTTCCTTATACCTTGTTGTTGTAAAAGATAGCATATTATCACTTCCAGATAGATGATATAAAGGATGATCTGGACCTACAGATTGAAGCCCCACCATTGCTTTTCCATCCTTCATAGTAGCTATAAAACGTAATTTTTCGTTTTTCTTCTGAGCTGAAATTAGAAGTTTATCAAATTTCTCATTGACACCTTCTAATACTTTTAAGAATTCGGCAACCGTGTCCACCTTGAAGCAGGAAGCGGGTAATAGAGGTTTATTTTTAATCTCATTAATTTCCATTTCATATCCCACTTCCCTCGATAATATTAAAATCTTCCGCACTACATCCAGGCCATTCAGATCATCTCTAGGATCAGGTTCTGTATAACCCTTTTCCCTCGCTTCTCTGACAACCTCACTGAATTTTTTAGACCCATCAAAAGTATTAAATATATAAGATAAAGTCCCGGAGAGAACACCTTCGATTTTTAAAATCCAATCACCACTGATTTTCAGGTCGTTTAATGTAGTTATAACAGGCAATCCTGCTCCCACATTGGTTTCATACAGGAATTTAACACCTTTTTTACGGGATAGTCGATAAAGTGTATTATAAGTTTCCAGTGGGCCCGAACTCGCAAGTTTATTTGGGGTAGTAATTGAAATATTACTTTCTATAATCTGATCATAAACATCCACAACTTCCTGGCTTGCTGTACAATCAACAAAAATGCTGTTGGACAGATTAAGGTGCTTCATCATATCAACAAAATGTTGAATATTAGATATTTCCTGAGAATGGTCAAGATACTCTTTCCATGCATCCAAGACAATACCTTCTCGGTTAAAATACATTTTCCGGCTGTTGGCAATTCCTACTAGCTTGAACTGTATTATATGCTCCCTGAGAAGGTATTCCTGTTGTTTTTTTATTTGTTCAAGAAGCGTACTTCCAATCAATCCAGTACCTACAATGAATAGATGGCATGTTTTGACGTCAGACAGAAAGAAAGCCTCGTGTAGGGTGTTTAATGTTTTATTCAGGTCGAAGTGTGAAATTACAGCTGATAAATTAAGTTCTGAAGATCCTTGTGCTATGGCAACCACATTGATACCGTTTTTACCGAGTGCATCAAACATCTTACCTGAAATACCCGGTGTATTTCGCATGTTTTCACCAATAATTGCCACAATAGAAAGCCCTGTCTGTATGGTTACTTCATCAATTTTGTTACTTTGAATTTCAAAAACAAACTCTTCCTCAATGGCAATTTTCGATAATTCGGCTTGTTCAGGTGATATAGCAAAGCAGATTGAATGTTCAGAAGAGGCCTGTGTTATAAGAATGATGTTTATGTTCTTCCTTGCGAGAGCTCCAAAAAGTCGTGAGGATACACCTGGCACTCCCACCATCCCACTACCAGTAAGGTTGATCAAGGAAATATTTTCAATGGACGATATACCTTTAATGAGGTAATCCCTGTTTTTCGATGATTCGCAGATCAATGTCCCTTCAAATGAGGTATTAAAGGTATTTTTTATACATAAAGGAATTTTTTTGGTAAAAGCAGGTTGAAGTGTTGGTGGGTAAATAACTTTAGCACCAAAATGAGACATTTCCATTGCTTCAATATAACTTAAATTAGGCTGTGGGAATGCATTTTTCACCATTTTAGGATCTGTTGTCATCACGCCATCCACATCAGTCCAGATTTCTATGGAATCGACATCTAGAGCTGCTCCAATAAGTGCTGCTGTATAGTCGGAGCCCCCTCTACCTAAAGTGGTTGTTTCTCCTTTTATGGTAGATCCGATAAATCCTGTAGCAATTTGTAATTTTTTATGTATATCAAAATATCTTTTGATGTTTTCAAAAGTAACTCCCTCGATTACCTTTGCGCTTCCAAAATTATCATTGGTTTTTACCAATTGTCGTGTATCTAACCATTCTGTAGCAACACCTAGCTGATTTAGATAAGCAGAAATGATCATGCTCGAAAATCTCTCCCCAAAGCTCAATACAAGGTCTAAAGTTCTATATGAAAGTTCTTTAAGTAGAAATACACCATGAAGTAGATCTTCAAGGTTATTGGTGAGAAATTTTAATTGTGCAATGATGCTGCTTTGAGACTTGATATGAATCAGAGATTTTATTGTTTCAATATGATGACTGATAATACCATCAGCGAGTTCTTTATATTTTTCATCATCAGATGCAGCCATATTCCCTACCCTGATCAAGTCATTTGTTACACCCATCATAGCAGAAGTTACAACTACAATTTGTTCACCTTTTTTGATATAATCAGTAATGATTTGCGATACCTGCTTGATATTCCCTGGTGATCCAACGGATGAACCACCAAATTTCAGTACTTTCATGACTTAGTGAATTAGCCAACAAAAATGGTAAAAATATGGTTTGATAAAAAATGGAAAACAGATAATTGTTATGGATAAAAAAAATGGATCGGAAATTAATATTTTAAATTGACCAATGTTCTTTTTTAAATGAGGTTAATTGCTAAGATTAAATATAATTTAAGGTATTGATCTATTTTAAAATTTATGCTGCATTTAGAAACCACCCCTTATTAAGAACTGAGATATTACATCTGTGTAAAAATGGATCACAAATTTTTTTACAAAAAATTTAAAGTTCTACGATCTAAAATGATTTCTATTTTGTTTTCTTAATAAGATGAAAAAGAATTTATTATTAATAATAGTAATATTTCTATTGATCAGTGGATGTTTAGAAAATCCTGAACCTGAAGAGCAATTCTATACCTTTGAAATACCTCAAGATAAATTGGCTTTTTATGTTATTGAAGATTTAAGCGAAGAGGTATTATATAACGAAATTCCCATTGATTCAATAAAAAAATTTGGAGAACGGTTTATCAGTTATGAGGAAATCATCAGTTACGATACCGTATATTTTTCATTTGAAATACTTGAAATTGCTATGGAAAGGGTATGTTCTATCAATAATAAGTACGGTAAGTGGTGCATGCCTTTCGCAGTCGTTTCAAAAGGTGAAGTTATTTTTGGAGCCTATTTATATCATCCACAATCTTCATGTTTCCCTTACTGGTATTATTCAACAGCTATTCGGCAAAAAAAATTAACTATATATGCACCTGTTTGGACTGAAAAACCTCTTAAAACAGATCCACGCAAAGATCCAAGGATGATCAATGTATTACTGGAGGATGGAAAGATCAAGGGATCCATCAAAGAAAATTAAACGAATTTCCAATTAGCTAGCATTTTAACCCGAAAAACTCATAAATTTTTCCTGCCTGCCAGTCTCCGGCGGCCACAACCTTGCTCCTACGTCCTAGCCGACTACGGCGCAGACGCATGGCGACGGCATGCAGGCAGGTCTGCCTGCCACGCACTGGACTTCACCGGGCAGGCAGGCGCCCCACTGTGCCTTCGCGTAGCCGCTTGTGCCTCCGCTGAAACTATGGCGACACGTGGACGGCGAAGCAAGTAGGGGCCATCCCGAAAGAAAAGTATTCAAATTTTGACAATCTGACGACTTTTATCGGGACGAGGGTTAATCCTGTTATGTATTTAACTGAAAATAAATGAGTTATATACGTCTGGCATACTATTATAAAAATAATTTATGAATAATCGGGATTAATACTTTCTAGAATTATTTATTCCAAAATACATATGTGATATCAATAATCTATAAGAGTATTGGGTGTTTAGATAATCTCTTTTACATTTTCGGGAGGTCTTCCCAATACTACACGATTTCCATTGACTACGATTGGTCTTTCGATTAATCTTGGATTTTCAACAAGAACTTTCAACCATTCTTCGCGCGAAAAATCTTTATTTTTAAATTTCAATTTGTAAATATCTTCCCCTTTCCTAATAATTTCTTCTGGCATTTTATCCATCTTTCTCAGCAAGTCATCTAATTCTTCTACTGATGGAGGGGTTTTCAAATATTCAATGATTTCTGGAGTCTTTCCACTAGCTTTAATAATATCTAATGTTTCACGACTCTTTCTACATTTGGGATTGTGGTAAATTTTAATCATAATTTTTTAGCTTTTTCCCAGTATTTATCCATTTCTTCCAGTGACATGTTACCAATCTTTTTACCGGCTTTTCTGGTTTCATTTTCCAGGAATTGAAAACGTTTTATAAATTTTTTATTTGTACGTTCCAAGGCTTCTTCCGGATTAATATCAATGAACCGGGCATAATTCACAAGTGAAAATAACAGATCTCCAAATTCATTAGAAGCAGTATCTTTTTCTATCTTTCCCTTCTGGTAAAGATTAAATTCCCGATGAAATTCTTCCATTTCCTCTCTTACCTTTTCCCAAACCTGTTCCTTTTTTTCCCAGTCAAATCCTACTCCTCTTGCTTTTTCCTGTATTCTCATTGCTTTTACTAACGCTGGTAGTGAATTTGGGACACCGCCTAATACAGATTGTTTTCCTTTTTCATTCAGTTTGATTTTTTCCCAATTTTGTTTTACAGTTTCCTCGTCTTCAGCTTTAACGTCTCCATAAATATGTGGATGACGATGTATTAATTTATCACAAATACTATTTAATATATCTCCTATGTGGAAGACTCCTATTTCAGAAGTGATACGAGCATAAAAAACCATGTGCAACAATAAATCACCCAGCTCATTTTTTATCTCTTCAAGGTTGTTTTCTAGAATGGAATCAGATAATTCGTAAACTTCCTCTATGGTCAGATGTCTCAGTGATTCTAAAGTTTGTTTCTTATCCCACGGACAGTTTTCCCTGAGCTCATCCATAATGGTCAGGAGTCTGTTAAATGCTTCGAGTTTTTTGTTTCTGTCCGGGTCTGTTTTTTGTGTTATTTCTGGCATAAAGATATTTTTTCACTCAATAAACTGTAAAAATCTACTGAAAACATTCAAAAGATGTTGTTCGTTATTTATTATAACTGTTAAATTTGTACAAAAATAAAAGAATTAGATGACAACTGTTTTGCTAGGGATCGTATTATTGGGTGTTTTTTTCTTGCTCATGTCTGTACGTCTGATATTGGTAAAAGGAGGAAAGTTCAGAGGTACTTGCGCCTCGCAAAGCCCTTTTTTAAATAAGGAAGGTGCATCATGCGGTATGTGTGGTAAGAAGGTGGAACCTGGCGACGATTGTCAAAATCCAACTTCAGAAGTAACAAAGCTGCTTGCGAAGTTTAAATAGATAACGATAAGAGAAAAATTATTTTAACTGATCTGCAAAAAACGTGGCATTAATTAAATCTATTTCTGGAATTCGTGGTACCATAGGAGGATTTCCGGGAGAGGGTCTTACTCCTGTTGATGTAGTCAATTTTGCCTCCGCCTTCGGTGTCTGGGTAAAACGACAAAAAAAATCATCAAAAGTAGTTATAGGACGCGATGCAAGGCCCTCTGGGGAATGGATTTCTGACATTACCGTCCATGCATTGAGAACCCAAAATATTGATGTAATTGACCTTGGCTTATCTACTACGCCTACAGTTGAAATAGCAGTAATTGAAGAAAAGGCAGACGGCGGCATTATTTTTACTGCCAGTCATAATCCACAAAATTGGAATGCACTAAAACTATTAAATAATCAAGGGGAATTTATTTCAGAAAAAGACGGACAATTGATTCTCGATATTGCAGAAAAACGAGCCTTTAAATATGAATCTCAGTTAAAAATAGGCAAATATTCTACTATCAATAATTATATCGAAAAACATATTGATAAAATATTAGCCTTACCCCTGGTGGATGTCAATGCTATCATGGATCGTGATTTTAGGATTGCGATAGATTGTGTAAACTCAACAGGAGGACTTGCAGTGCCCTTGTTACTGGAAGCCATTGGTGTCAAGAAAGTAACACCTTTTTTTATCGATCCTGACGGTCAATTTCCTCATAATCCTGAACCTGTACCTGAAAACCTGACTTTTATCTGCTCAGAAATCCAACATGGAAATTTTGATCTTGGATTAGTCGTGGATCCGGATGTTGATAGACTTGCCATTATCGCTGAGGATGGTACTCCATTTGGTGAAGAATATACTTTGGTGACAATAGCAGATTATGTTCTAAATATAACTCCTGGAAATACAGTTTCTAACTTATCATCTTCAAAAGCTTTACAGGATATTACATTGAAGCATGGCTGCGAATATTATCCATCAGCTGTAGGTGAGGTAAATGTGGTTAAAGTAATGAGGGATTGCAATGCGATCATTGGTGGAGAGGGCAATGGAGGTGTAATATATCCGGAATTGCATTATGGAAGGGATGCACTGGTAGGAATAGCTTTATTTTTAAGTCATTTAGCCAAGTTTAAAAAATCAGCCTCTTTTTTAAGATCCACATATCCCAATTATTTTATATCTAAAAATAAAGTAGAATTAACTCCAGATCTGGATGTAGATGATGTATTGGAGGAGATTAAAGAGAAATACCATAAAAATCCTATCAATACAATAGACGGGATCAAAATTGAATTTGAAGATGAATGGGTACACCTGCGTAAATCAAATACAGAACCCATAATCAGAATTATTGCGGAATCTGACATGCATTCCAAATCAGAGATGCTGGCCAATAAACTTATATCAGATATAAAGGAAATCATTACAGATAAAAATCATTAATGAATATCTATCTGGATAATGCTGCTACCACTCCTCTGGATCCAGAAGTTTTTGAGGCTATGAAGCCTTATTATACCGGTTACTTTGGCAATCCATCTTCTACACATGCTCATGGGAGAGCTGCAAAATCCGCAATTGAATCTTCCCGTAAAAAGATCGCACAAATATTAAACACATCTCCATCTGATATATTTTTCACCTCTGGAGGTACTGAAGCAGATAATATTGCCATATCAGGTTTTGTGAATACTTATGAAATTAAGCATGTGATTAGTACGAAGATTGAACATCCTGCAGTCTTAAACACATTAGAGGAACTAGAAAAAGGAAATCAAATTGAAATAAGTTTTTTAGAACTGGATGAAAAGGGCAGGATTAATTTTGATCAATTAGAATTATACTTGAAAGATCATCCAAAAAGTCTGGTAACATTGATGCATGCTAATAATGAGATTGGTAATATCATTGATTTGGATAGGATCGGTAACTTATGCTATGAATATCGATCCTTTTTTCATTCAGACACCGTCCAATCTATTGGGAAATATGAATTTGATCTCAAGAAAATACCGGTCCATGCCATAGTAGGATCTGCACATAAATTTCATGGTCCCAAAGGGATAGGGTTCTTATATCTGAATCCTGGTCATAAGATAACGTCAATAATATATGGGGGGGGTCAGGAAAGAAATATACGACCAGGTACCGAAAATGTTGCTGGAATTGTTGGATTATCAAAAGCCTTTGAAATTGCTTATACCGATCTGAATAGCAAAAGGAAATACATAAGCTTACTGAAAGAAAAGATGGCCAGTGAACTGATTAAAATTATACCAGGCATAAAGTTTAATGGTTCCTCCGGTGATTTTTCAGATAGTCTATATACCATTCTTAGCATAGATGTTCCTCCTTCCGAAAAAAATGAGATGATATTATTTCAACTTGATTTAAAAAATATTTCAGTTTCCGGCGGATCTGCTTGTGCCAGTGGCGCGTTAAAGGGTTCACACGTTATCAATGAAATCAGAAAAAAAGAAAACTCAACCACCGTAAGATTTTCATTCAGTAAATATAATACCCTCAAAGAAATTGATTACGTAATTGACACGCTTAAACAGTTATTGCGTTAAGTCTGGTTTTTTAACCAGAGAATAAAGGCATTCCAGCCAGGTTTCTGAATCATTAAGGCTTTCGATAAATAACCACTCTTCTCCTCCGGCATCCAGAAAAATCTCTTTGAATTCTTCTCCTACTTCGATGATGGTCTCAAGGCAATCGGCAACAAAAGAAGGAATAATAACCGCTACTTTCTTTTTACCCAGTTTCGGTAACGACCTAATAACATCTTCTGCATAAGGTTGGATCCATGGATCTTTACCCAATCGAGACTGGAAAACAACCTCATATTTTTCATCGGGAATATCCAAAGCACGTGCAAGTATTCTTGAAGTTTCAAAACACTGGGCCCTGTAACAATTTAAGTTTTTGGCATGATAGTAATTGCAGCAATCTCCCAATTGGCAATAATTATCAAAGGAACCCTTATAAATCTGTCGTTCTGGTAGGCCATGGTATGAAAAAAGCATATAATCGTATTGCCTGTCGGCTAATAATTGTTTTGCTTTTTCAGTAAAAGCTTTGATAAATAAGGGATGGTTAAAGTATGTATTGATAAATCTTATTTCCGGTATGTTATTCCACTTTGAAATAATTTCCATCACCTTCTGATGTACCGAACCAGTTGTCGCAGAAGCATATTGTGGAAACAAGGGTAAAATGATCAAGGATGATAAGGGATATTGATATAGTTGATATAATGCGTTCTTGATACTGGGTTTCTGGTATCTCATGCCCAGCTTTACTATGTATTTATCACCAAGTATCTCCTGGAGCTTTTTTTCATTGTTTCTTCCATAAAATAATAAAGGGGAACCATTTTCAGTCCACAATTCCCGGTATATACTGGAAGATTTGGGTGCTCTGAAGGGTGCAATAATCAGGTTTACCAATAACCACCTGGAAATGAAAGGTATATCAATAACCCTTCCATCCATTAAAAACTCCCTTAAATACCTTCTTACATCTGGGATCCCCGGACTATCAGGTGTTCCCAAATTTATAATAAGTACACCAACCTTTTGATCTGTCATGAATAAGAGTAAATATCTGGTAAAAATAACCAGCTTTATCAAGCATTGTTCTAACAAAATAGATAATATTGTTCCACACAGGATAATTAAACACCATGAATATACCCATTTATCAAGTTGATGCTTTCCATGACCAGATTTTTAAAGGGAATCCGGCGGCTGTATGCCCCCTGGATAAATGGTTACCTGATCCATTAATGCAAGCCATAGCAATGGAGAACAACCTTTCCGAAACCGCATTCTTTGTAAAGATAAATAATGGATTTGGTATCCGCTGGTTCACGCCTAAAATTGAGGTGGATTTATGCGGACACGCTACGCTGGCATCTGCACATGTATTATTTTCAAACCTCAATTACAAAAAAAAAGAAATTGTATTTCATTCTAAAAGTGGTAATCTAATAATAACCAGGGATCCAAATGGGATCCTTCAAATGAATTTTCCTGCATACCATGCCAAAAAGATTAAAAATGATAAATTATATGGTAAAGTTTTTGGTATACAGCCGTTATCAGCTTACAGAGCCACTAAGCTGATGTTATTATATGAAAGTGAGGATGAAATAAAATCAATATCTCCTCAATTCGAAGAAGTGAAATTACTGGATGATGTAGGTGTAATTATTACTTCAAAAGGAAATGAATATGATTTTGTATCCCGTTTTTTTGCTCCTGCTGTAGGGATCAATGAAGATCCTGTAACCGGTTCAGCACATAGTCTATTGATACCATTCTGGGCTGATAAACTCGGGAAATCCATATTAAAAGCTCACCAGTGTTCTGAAAGGGGAGGTTTTATTTATTGTGAGTATCTTAAAGAAAGGGTTGTGATCGGGGGGAAAGCGAAAACATATATGAAAGGGACTATTTACATATGAAATTGTTTTAAAATTGGAATAAATGAATCAATTATTGTATGGATATAATATGGCTTACATAATTGATTTTATGATAATTTATTCAGGAAGAAGGTATTATTAATTATAGAAGTTTGTACAATAAAAAGAAATCGCATTTAGTAATATTATAATATTTCCTACCTTTGCACCTTAAAATTTAAAAATCATGGCCTATAACCTGTTAAAAGGAAAGAAGGGTATCATATTCGGTGCATTGGATGAAAAATCGATCGCATGGAAAACGGCGATAAAAGCATATGAGGAAGGAGCACAATTGATTTTGACCAATGCTCCCATGGCTCTCCGAATGGGCACAATTCATGAGTTATCAAAAAAAACGGGAGATGCTCCGGTGATTGGTGCGGATGCAACTTCGGTGGAAGACATACAAAATCTCTATGATACCGCACGCAACCATTTTGACGGAGGAGTTGATTTTATACTTCATTCAATAGGTATGAGTCCCAATGTAAGAAAGGGGAAACCTTATGGAGATCTAAATTATGAATGGTTTCAAAAAACTCTAGATGTTTCTGGTTTGTCATTCCATAAAATCATGCAAGTTGCTGAGAAATTAGATATCATGAATGAATGGGGATCAATCGTTAGCCTCTCATATATCGCAGCTCAGAGGACCTTCCCTGATTATTCAGATATGGCACAGGCCAAAGCACTGCTCGAATCTATTGCAAGAAGTTATGGGTATCGGATGGCTAAAATTAAAAAAGTCCGTGTAAATACAATATCACAATCTCCCACTGTAACTACCGCTGGTACGGGTGTTGGTGGTTTTGATGTATTTATGGAATATGCCGAAAAAATGTCACCTCTAGGTAATGCAACAGCCAACGATTGTGCAAATTATTGCATCGTAATGTTCTCAGACCTCACACGAAAAGTCACCATGCAGAATCTCATGCATGATGGTGGATTTTCTTCATCTGGGATGACTGAAGATATGGTTGAATATCTGAGAAAAAAGTAAGAATTTTTCTATGATATCATTTCCGAATGCCAAGATCAATTTAGGTCTGGATATCATTGAAAAACGAAATGATGGATATCATAATATTTCATCCTGCTTTTATCCAATCAAACTGACAGATATCCTGGAAATTATTGAATCAAATAAGTTTTCTTTTTCTTCAACAGGATTCACCATACCTGGTCAAAATAAGGACAATCTTGTTATCAAAGCATATCAATTACTGAAAAAAGATTTTGATCTGCCTGAAGTGGCGATTCATCTACATAAGTCAATTCCAACCGGTGCGGGTCTTGGCGGAGGTTCCGCTGATGGTGCCTTTACTTTGAAGATGTTGAATACACTTTTCGAATTATATCTTGATGATACAATATTAATTGATTATGCATCAACACTTGGCAGCGATTGTCCGTTTTTTATTTATAATTTACCCATGATTGTTGAAGGCAGAGGCGATCTAATCAGACCTTGTGACTTGAAACTTAAAGGCTATTATCTATTCATAATCAAACCTGATTTTGCAATATCAACCAGTGAAGCATATCAAGAAGTGATACCCATATATCCAGAAAACTCGATTGAAGAAATTTTGGATAACCCATCTCCGGAAACATGGAAGGATATCTTAAAAAATGATTTTGAAACCGGATTATTCAAAAAAAATCCTGAATTGAAGGAAATTAAAAAACAATTATTTAAACATGGCGCTTTGTATGCATCATTAACGGGTTCAGGAGCAGCAATTTTTGGTATTTTTCGGGAAGATCCAGTTATGGGTGCAGTATTCCCAAAGATGTATTTTACTTGGCAGGGGAAATTATAACCTTATCCATTGATATTTACCTTTCCTTTTGTTGATCAATCTTCGGATTACTGGATAAAGTATTACTGAGAATAATATGATCAAGGTACCCAGATAAAATCCGGCATTCATCTTTTCTTTATCACCAAAAATCAGAAACGCTAGAATGATACCGTAAACAGGTTCCATATTCACACTAAGATTAACAAGAAATGCTGAAATTCTTTTCATAAGTTCGATTGATATGGCAAATGGATAAACCGTACAGACGAAAGCCAAAATACTGAGATATATCCAATCCATTTGGGATGGGGTTAATTGTAATACTCCATTTTCTGCAAACGAATAGGCATATATAGGTAGAAAGATGCCAGTAGCAATACATGCTCCTAGCATTTCATAAAAGGATATTACATATTGATTCTGCACATGGGTTAACTGCGAATTTATAACTGTAAAAGTCGCAGCCAGGAACGCAGAACCCAGGGCAAGTAAAAGTCCTACTGCATGATTAAATTCAAAATGAAAAATCAGGTATAATCCAACAATGATTAATAATCCAAAAAAGACCTCCATTAACCGAATTTTTTGACCTTTGGCAATAGGTTCAAGAAGACTGGTCCAAAAGGAAGTGGTAGCCATCCCCGCAAGACAAACAGAAGCCGTCGATAACCTTGCTGAACCAAAAAATAATATCCAATGAGCTGATATTAGAAAACCGGTACCTATTAATTTTAAGGTATAAGGTACTTCAATAAATATCCTGATCTTTTGTAGGAGGATGATTGCAGACAGTCCTAAAGCTGCCAGCATTGTTCGATAAAATACCAGTTCCACCGGTGGGATTTTTATCAGCAAACCCAGAATTGCGGTAAATCCCCAGAGAATGATGATAAAGTGCAACAGAATGTAATCTTTGTAAGAAGCACTCATCGTGGAACAGTTTTATAAAGAAGAAAACCGATGAATGAAAAAATAATGTTGGGTACCCAGATAGCAAGTGCAGGATGCATTCCGCCTGCTTCTGCAACAGTTTTTGAAAACCAGAAAAATAAAATATATATGAATGAAATTAAAAAACCCAAGGCAATCTGAAAACCAGTACCACCTCTTGCTTTCCTGGCTGATACAAATAAGCCAATGAAAGTAAGCAAAATCACGGTAAATGGTGACGTATATCTAATATATTTTTCCACCTCGTATATGATAACATTATCAGCACCCCTGGATTCTAATAAAGCAATGTGTTCATTCAGTTCATTCAGTGTAAGTGTTTCGAATAGTCGCCAGTCATTATCAAAATCTTTTGGTGTAATATTGATGGTGGTGTCCATTTTTTCACCAGCACTGTATTTTTCTTCGAAACCATTAAATTCTCGTAATTCCCATCGGCGTAAATCCCATGATCCGGAATCTTCATTCCATTCAATACGTTGGGCTGATAATTTGGCGAGTACCTGGTGATCTTGAATAGTTTCCAGTGTGAATTTATACCCAACTTTCGATTGGTTATTATATTGCTCAAGATAAAAATAGGAATCCGGAGCTACTTTTATGTGGATGTCACGATCTGAAAAATGATAAGGTTTTTCAAAGTACTGGATCTCAAAAGCAATCCTGTCTTTATTTGAATTTGGGATAATCCATCCCGTGAAAATGAAATTAACAAATGCAATAATAGTAGCGCCGTAGAGATAAGAGCGCATCAACCGCCTGAAACTGATCCCACTACTTAATAGAGCTATTATTTCAGAATGTCCGGCCATTTTTGCGGTCACAAATACAACCGCTATGAAAGTGGTGATCGGGGTAATCATATTACCCACGTATGGGAAGAAATCAAGCATATACCAGAACATTTCTGAAAAAGATAAATTATTCTCAATGATCTTTTCATTTTTTTCAGTAATCTGAATCACACCTATCACAAGAAGCAGGATACCCACAACAAATAAGTAAGCACTTAAAAATTTTCTAACGATAAACTTATCTACGATCCTGAATTTCATCGCTTATAATCTGTTTGATAAAATGGGAATCATCTTATTTTTCCACGAGAGGAAAGAGCCATTTGTTATATGTTCACGTGCTTGTTTTACCACCCAAAGATATAATGAAAGATTTTGTAAGCTAGCTATTTGAGCTCCTAAAATCTCCTTGCCGAGGATCAGATGTCTTAAATATGCTTTTGTATAATATTGACTCACATAACCATGTAGGTTCGAGTCTAAAACAGAAAAATCATTTTTCCATTTTTCATTCCTAATGTTAATGATTCCTTCCGTTGTAAACAACATACCATTACGGGCATTTCTGGTGGGTATTACACAATCAAACATATCAATACCCAGAGCAATACATTCGAGGATGTTTTCAGGTGTACCAACACCCATTAAATACCTGGGTTTATGTTGGGGGAGAATATCACATACTTGTTCGGTGATCTCATACATAATTTCACTGGGTTCTCCAACTGATAATCCTCCTATGGCATTTCCTTCCCTGTTAAAAGCTGCTATCGTTTCCGCAGAATTTTTTCTGAGATCGCGATATACACTTCCCTGAATAATGGGGAAAAGTGACTGCCTGTAGTTATATATTTCATTGGTTTTATCAAATTGAATACAACACCTTTTTAGCCAACGATGTGTCAGATCCATAGATTGTTTTGCATAATCATAATCACATGGGAAAGGAGTACATTCATCAAATGCCATGACTATATCAGCACCTATTTTTCTTTGAATATCGATAACATTTTCAGGGGTAAAGAAATGTTTTGATCCATCAATATGCGAGTTGAATGAGACACCTTTTTCATTGATTATACGGTTCTCAGAAAGTGAATAAACCTGATATCCACCACTATCACTGAGAATTGGTTTATCCCAATGCATAAATGAATGCAGCCCCCCTGCTGATTCAAGGATATCAAGACCAGGGCGAAGATATAAATGGTATGTATTCCCCAGAATAATTTCGGATTGCACATCGTTAATCAACTCCCGTTGATGTATCGCTTTCACAGTTCCTGCAGTACCTACCGGCATAAATATGGGGGTATGAATAATGCCACGGTCGGTTATTATTTCTCCCGATCGTGCCTTCGATTGACCATCAACTGAATTAATCTTAAATTGCATAAATGCCCTTAATGATTGCCACAAAAATAAATCTTCTGGGTCAGTATATTCAAAAATATAAGATTATCTTTGGCCGGAAGATCTGAACTTTACCATCCTTAACATAGCTATGGAGGTAATATTTATTGTTTTTATTGTAGGCTCCGCGATCCAGTTTTGCTTCAATATTCTTTCGATCATAAAACTTTACAGTTTTAAAATGAAAGAACATTATCTGGACATTCAGGATAAACCAGTATCTCTTATTATTTGTGCACATAATGAACTCGAAAATCTCAAAAAGTTGTTAAATAAATTATATAAGCAGGCTTATACTCATTTCGAGATTGTCGTTGTTGATGATCGTTCCGAGGATGGGACATATGATTTTTTATTAGAAGAGCGAAAAAAGAAGTCATACCTTAAATATGTAAGAGTTGAATGGACCCCAAATCATGTAAATGAGAAAAAATATGCTATCACACTGGGTATTCGGGCTGCAAGTAACGATAACCTTCTATTGACTGATGCAGATTGTGAACCTGATTCAATATACTGGATTAAAACCATGATGAATCAATTTGATGAACATGTGGATTTTGTGCTGGGATTTTCAAATTATAAAAAATATCCTGGATTACTCAACCGGTTTATCAGGTATGAAACACTTCAAACAGCGTTATTATATTTTACGATGACATTAGCTGGAATACCCTATATGGGAGTTGGCAGGAATCTGGGATATAGAAAGTCATTTTTTATGAACAAAAATGGATTCAGGAGAATGTTGGATGTGGTTGGAGGAGATGATGATTTATTTGTCAACAGATATGCCAGGAATAAAAATGTAGTTCCAGTAATTCACCCGGATGGGGTAGTTTTATCTGAACCTAAAAGAAAGTTAAAGGACTATATTATACAAAAGGTTCGGCATTTATCCGTTGGAAAACATTACAGAATAAAACACAAGTTGCTCTTAGGAATTTTAACCATAAGCAAATTTATTTTCTGGATTGGGGGATTGTCTCTTATCATACTTTCACATCGTCTTTTTTGGGTCGCCTTCATTATTTTAACAGTGTTATCATTATCATTGTGGTCGATCAAAAAAATTTCTGATAGGTTTAATTTAAAATATGAATATGGTTGGGCTTGGCTCATGGATTTTATGTATATTTCGTTCTTAATTATATTCAGCCTGTCTGCTTTTTCATCAAGAAAAATTAAATGGAGTTAGATAAAGATTTTTCGTCGAAAGCGATTGAGGATTTCAAGCTGATTGACAAAGCTACAAAGGAGAAGGACCAAACAGCATATGCTGAATTGATGAAACGGTACAAAAAACCAGTGTATCACATGATCCTGAAAATGGTCCGCAATGTCGATGATGCCGAGGACCTTACTATTGAAGCTTTTGCCAAAGCTTTTAAAAATCTACACCGTTTTAAAAAGGATTATACATTCAGTACCTGGTTATTCAGAATTGCCACAAATAATGCCATTGATTTTATCAGGAAGAAAAAACTTGATACATTAAGCATCGATAGTTCCTATAAGGATGATGATGGCGAGACAATCAGTATCGATGTTCAGGATGATAAACTCAACCCACAGGAGGAAACGATTAAAAAACAGAAGATCGGACTTATCAGAGATTTCGTAACAAAACTACCTCCAAAATATCAACGGTTGGTTAAATTACGTTATTTTGAAGAACTTTCTTATGAAGAAATAGCCAAGGAACTGGATGCTCCCTTAGGTACAGTCAAAGCACAGTTACATAGAGCACGGGAACTCATGTATGATATTGTAAAAGGAAAAGAAAGACATATTTGATCAATGCAGGATAACATTGATTTAATCGTAAAATATTTTCCCGGCTTAAGTGACAACCAAAAGCAGCAGTTTAAGAGCCTTCATTATTTATGTCTTTCTTGGAATGAAAAAGTTAATCTGATATCAAGAAAAGACATTGATTTTTTACAGGAAAGACATGTACTACATTCATTGGCAATAGCCAAATTCTTCGATTTTCAATCAGATACAAAGATTATGGATGCAGGAACAGGTGGTGGCTTTCCAGGGATTCCCTTATCCATTTTATTTCCTGAAGCAGATTTTTTATTGGTGGATTCAATCGGGAAAAAAATAATTGCCGTGAAGGATTTAGTGCACAATCTTGGATTGAAAAATGTTCGGGTAAAACAGGAGAGGATAGAAAAGATTTCAGATAAATTTGATTATATTGTATCACGAGCAGTCACAAGATTGAAACTGTTTTATATGTGGACCAAGGATAAGATTAGGGATAAGGCAGAATATCAAAACTACAATGGAATCATTTATTTAAAGGGAGGAGACCTTTCCTCAGAGATTGAAGAATTACAGCAGCAAGTTAAAGTATATAACATCAATACATATTTCCGGGAAACTTTTTTTGAGAGTAAAAAAATTGTATTTATACCCAAATTGAAATAGAAAGATAGGGATAGAAATATGTCTTCATTTAATCATTTACACTGCCATACCCAGTTCTCATTACTTGATGGGGCAGCCTCTATTAAAGATATGATCCAGAAAGCGCATGCTGATGGAATGAAAGCTGTAGCTTTAACAGATCATGGAAATATGTTCGGCGCTTTTAAATTCGTGGCTGAAGCAAACCGGTATAATATTAAACCCATATTAGGGTGTGAATTTTACGTAGTGGAGGATAGACATAAAAAGAGCTTCAGTAAGGAACACAAGGACAACAGATATCATCAGTTATTGCTGGCAAAAAATGAAGAAGGATACAAAAATCTGATAAAATTATGTTCACTGGGCTTTATCGAAGGATTATACAGCAAATGGCCTAGGATCGATAAGGAGCTTATTGAAAAATATCATGGGGGGCTTGTTGCAACTACTTGTTGTATCGGGGCGATTGTTCCGCAATCCATATTGTTTAAAGCAGAACAGGAAGCAGAGAAAGAATTCAAATGGTGGTTGGATATATTTGGGAAAGATTATTATATCGAACTTCAAAGGCATCAGCTGGAAAATGTTGACAATTCAGGTAAAAGTCAGGAAGATGTTAACCAAACCTTATTGAAGTGGGCAAAAAAATATGATGTTAAAACTATAGCAACAAACGATTCGCATTATGTAAACCAGGAAGATGCAGAAGCACATGATGTCCTATTGTGTGTAAATACCGGAGATTTAAAATCGACGCCAATTGGTGAAGGGAAAGGTTTCAGGTTTGGATTTCCAAATAATGAATTTTATTTCAAGACCCAAAAAGAAATGGAACATTTATTTATAGATGTTCCACATGCAGTAGATTACACAAATGAAATTGCAGATAAGTGTTTTCAGCCAGATCTAAAAAGAGATGTTCTATTACCAAATTTCCCAATTCCAAAAGGATTTCTTGATGCAGATGATTACTTACGTCATTTGAGCTTTCAAGGGGCAAGAAGAAGATATATAGAACTTACAGGCGAAGTTGAGGAGAGGATAAATCATGAATTGAATATTATTAAAACCATGGGATTTGCTGGTTATTTTCTGATTACCCAGGATATGATCAACGCTGGAAGAGACTTGGGAGTGATGATAGGTCCTGGGAGAGGGTCGGCAGCTGGATCTGTAGTCGCCTATTGTATAGGGATTACAAATATTGATCCAATAAAATATAACCTGTTGTTCGAACGATTTCTTAATCCCGAGCGGATATCAATGCCTGATATCGATACAGATTTTGACGATGAAGGTCGCCAGAAGGTTATAGATTACGTGGTCAATAAGTACGGACATAATCAGGTAGCACAAATTATAACATATGGTACAATGGCTGCTAAAATGGCTATCAGGGATGTTGCTCGCGTATTAGACCTGCCACTTTCAGAAGCTGATGCTTTGGCTAAACTGGTTCCCGAACGACCAGGTATTTCACTTTCCCAGGCTTTTGTGGAAGTACCGGAACTTGATGAAATCAGGAAAGGCAATGATGATCGTGGAAAGGTGTTGCGGCAGGCTGAAAAACTGGAAGGATCGGTAAGGAATTCAGGGATTCATGCAGCAGGAGTTATCATTGCTCCTGATAACATCACAAACTATATTCCTGTTTCAACATCAAAGGATTCGGAATTATTGGTTACTCAATTTGATGGGAAAGTAATAGAAGATGCAGGTATGCTCAAAATGGATTTTTTAGGATTAAAAACATTATCCATTATTAAGGATGCCGTGGAAATCATAAAAATATCAAAGAATGAAATAATAGATATTGACAATATTTCTTTTGAAGATGAAAAGACTTTCGCACTTTATCAAAAAGGCGATACTATTGGTACATTTCAGTTTGAATCTATCGGAATGCGAAAATATCTCCAGGAACTTAAACCAACCAACCTGGAAGATCTAATTGCCATGAATGCACTTTTCCGACCTGGCCCAATGGATTTTATCCCCAATTTTATTAACCGGAAACATGGAAGGGAGAAAGTCGAATATCCACATCCGCTTCTGGAACCCATTTTGAAAAATACTTATGGCATAATGGTTTACCAGGAACAGATTATGCAGGCAGCTCAAGAGATTGCAGGTTTTTCGCTTGGCAAAGCTGATATTTTAAGACGGGCAATGGGAAAGAAAAAAATAGATGCTATGCGTGGTATGCAGAAAGAGTTTATCAATGGTGCAAATAAACTTCATGGGATTTCAAAAGAAAAAGCCACAGAAATATTCGCAAATATGGAGAAATTTGCAGCCTATGGATTTAACAGGTCTCATTCTGCTGCATATTCTGTAGTAGCTTATCAAACGGCATATCTGAAGGCACATTTTCCTCCGGAATATATGGCTTCTGTCTTATCTCATAACCAAAATAATATTGAAAAAATCACATTCTTTATGGATGAATGTAAACGTATGGGTTTAAAAGTACTTGGACCTGACGTCAATCAAAGTAGTATTTTATTTACAGTAAATAAAAAAGGTGAAATTGTTTTCGGCCTTGGCGCTATTAAAGGAACAGGGGACTCTGCTGTTCAGGCTATCATCACAGAACGTAAAAAAGGAGGTCGATATATGGATATTATTGAATTTGCCTGCCGGATTAATTTGCGGGCTGTAAATAAAAAGACATTTGAAAGTTTAGCTCAGTCTGGAGCTTTCGATGGATTCGGTAATTATCACCGCCGTCAATATATGCATCCTGATGAGTCAAATACCAGCCTAATAGAGAAAGCAATAAGGTATGGGAACAAAATTCAAACTGAAAAAAATGCAGCTCAAAAATCACTTTTTGGTGACTCAACAAACGCAGCCCTGCCGTTACCAAAAGTTGATAATTGTGAGCCATACAGCAATCTTGAAAAATTAAAAATTGAGAAAGATATTGTAGGATTTTATATATCAGGTCATCCTCTCGATCAATATAAATTCGAGCTTCATCATTTCTGTAATACTAATCTGGGAGAATTCAATAATTTGGAATTGTTAAGGGGAAAGGAATTACGGTTTGGTGGAATCGTTTCAAATTATTCGCATAGAATCACTAAAAATGGGAAACCCTATGGTATCTTGACATTAGAAGATTTTGATGGTTCTTATTCCTTTTATCTATTTTCGGATGATTACCTCAAGTACAAGCAATTCTTTGAATTGGATTGGTATTTATATATAAGGGGTGCAGTTATTCCACAGAAATGGAGAAATAATGAGCTTGAATTTAATATTAATGAAATCAGTTTGCTTAGTGAGGTAAAAGAAAAATATATTGATGGGATTGAACTGCAAATGAATGTTAATAATATTTCAGAAGGAATAATTAAAAAATTAGGAACATTGGTAAATGAATATCAGGGTAAAGGATCTCTATTATTCAATATCATTGATGAGAATGAAAATATTAAAGTAGATCTGTTTTCAAGGAAAATAAGACTTGCGATTAATGATAAGCTGATAAATGAATTAGAATTAATACCCGGTATGGAATATAGGATTCTGAGTCATTGAATGTCTGATGAATTACAAATAATATAAATCCCAAATAATTGGTTGTAACACGATCAAGAATTCATTGTATATTTGCTTATTAATTCATTTAACTACTGAAAATACAATTAAAAATTAATATTATGAGTAAACCTATTGAAATTACTGACAGCAACTATAGCGAAGTACTTGATTCAGAAAAGCCTGTTTTAGTAGATTTCTGGGCTGAGTGGTGTGGTCCATGTAAACTCGTAGGCCCAGTCGTTGAAGAATTGGCTAGCGAATATGATGGAAAAGCTGTTATTGCCAAGGTAGATGTTGATAGTAATCCAACTGTATCAGCGAAGTATGGCATCAGGAGTATTCCAACATTATTATTTTTTAAGAATGGAGAAATTGTTGATAAACAAATCGGAGCTGTACCTAAAAGTATTCTTGCAAAAAAACTTGAAGCACAACTTGTATAATAAAAAAGCGCCAATTGGCGCTTTTTTTATCTAAATGTAAATCCTAGTCCTACATTCAACACGTTATACCCATTAAAAGTATACAGTGCATGTAATGTTACAATAGCAAATTGTAATCTAATACCTCCAGTAAGCCGAGCACTGCTTTCATTGGTATCAATTTTAATTGGATCTTCAAATTCAATGATATAATCTTCAGGTAACGATGGATTACCATAAGTGACGTTATAGGTGCCAAGCAGATCAAATCTTGTCTTAGCACTGTTGTATCCAAATCCTGCCAATAGAGTCAGAACAGAAATTTTTTTAGATACCAATGCTTCAATTGTATACCCATTTATTTTTGAACTAAACCGTTGATTTATACCGGGAAATTCTTCTATGGGATCAAATCGAATGGTGGTACTTAATTTAGAAAATGAACCAAAAAGGGCAACATCAATCGGGGCTTTTTTTATGACGGGGATCCATTGACCGATGTCATGCAAAACACCGATTCCCCATACGGAATAATCAGCATCCTTCCTGGCAACATCTGGAATATATCTTAACTTAATGTCTGTATTTTTAATAACACCAATGCCTACTTGAATGATGGGAGAAGGGATTGCCTGGAAACCTAACTCATCTTCTAATCCAGCCCCTCTGGGCCCTGCAAATTGAGCAATTTCCAGTCCAGTTGATTCATCCCTGACACGCATCATCGGCCCCATTTCATCCGGGCCAAACAGTGTCGGGGTTTCGGCCTCAGCACCAGACGCCAATTCCGTGATTAAGAAATCCTCATTTCTGAATTTAAAATAATTATCGCCTTCCGGGACAAATGCAAGATTTGCTGAAATTGTAAAATCAAAACCGAGAGTTTGATGAGTTTTGGCTGTATTATACCACCCATTATTAAATCCATATCCAAGACCTTTGAATATCGGTTCAAAATATTTATCCGCATATCGTGAGGCATCCTCCGGCCCACTATACAAAATATCAAGTATATCTCCCGATTGTGAATAAACTGATCCAATCGGACATAACACAATGATAATGACTGATAACAAATAAAAAGTGATTCTTGTTTTCATTGGTTTTTTTGTTTTCTGTTCATTCATACACAATTTAACAAAGTATCAAAGTTTAGCACACACTGGTTTTATGCTTAAAAAACCTTTGTATTTACATGAATACCCTGGAAAGTAAAAAAGTAAGTTGATGTTATAATGTTATATAAACAGGGCTATTTTTGTAAAAACATATTCCATGGGATATTTCGTATACAATCTGATTATTCGAATTTACAATCTACTAATATATATCATATCCTTCTTCAATGGGAAAGCTTATAAAATAATCCGGGGCAGACGTAATACCTTTTCATACCTTAAAAATTCCAGGCAACCGGGCGAAAAGGTCATCTGGTTTCATTGTGCTTCTCTTGGAGAATTTGAACAGGGGAGGCCTGTAATGGAATCCCTGAAAAGAAAGAAAACCAATTTTAAGTTATTTGTTTCCTTCTTTTCTTCTTCAGGGTATGAAGTAAAAAAAAATGATTCTTTATTGGATGGTGTCTTCTATTTACCAGCAGATACAAAATCAAATGCCAAAAAATTAATATCGATTTTACGACCTGAAATTGCCATATTTGTGAAATATGAGTTTTGGTATCATATTTTTCATGAATGCAGGGAAAATAACATACCAGTAGTTTCAATTTCTACCATTTTAAGACCAGGTCAGGTTTTCTTTAAATTCTATGGAAGCTTTTACAGGAAAACACTGAAAATGATTGATGCCTTTTATGTTCAAAATTTACAAACCCAGAAATTATTGCATGAGATAGGAATATCTGATGTGACAATATCAGGAGACACAAGATTTGATCGTGTATCGGAGATCAGTAAAAGACATCAACAATTACCATTGATCGAAAAATTCAAACAGAGGAAAAAACTGATAATTTTAGGTAGTACGTGGAAGCCTGATATTGATCTCTGGAACTCATTTATTAATGATCATGGCCAGGATTATAAATACATAATTGCCCCACATCAGATCGAAGAGGATAATTTAAATTATATTGAACGAAGAATTTATCCAACCAAAGAAAGATATTCCAGTGTAAATTCCACCATTATTGAGACTTATACTGTTTTGATCATCGATAATATCGGATTATTATCTTCCCTGTATTATTATGGATATGTGAACTATGTCGGTGGTGCTTTCAGTGAAGGGCTTCACAACATACTTGAACCTGCAGTCTTTGGATCACCTGTACTATTTGGAAAGCATAAATCAAACGATAAATATCGGGAAGCTGTTGATCTTTTAAAATGGCAGGGAGCAATTGATATATCGAATTCCAATGAATTGACACTTACCATGCAGAAATTGATCTATGATACATCTTTTTATAGAAAAATGAGTAACCAGGCTAAAAAGTATGTGGAAAGGAATACTGGTGCGACAGATAAAATTATTACTTCTTTAAATGGATATATAAAGATATGATATGGAAGGGCTGGTATTAAAATCAACAGGTTCATGGTACGATGTTAAAACAAAAGATAGCAATATTATTAAATGCAGGTTAAGAGGAAAATTGAAATTAAAAGGATCAAAAATTACAAATCCTGTAGCTGTCGGTGATTATGTTGAATTTGAGAAAGAAAAAGATAAGGAGGGCATCATATGTGGGGTTAAACCGAGAGAAAATTATATTATTAGAAAATCTACCAGGAAAGCAAATCATGGACATATACTTGCAGCCAATGTTGATCAGGCTATATTGATAGCTTCACTGGTATTTCCCCGTACATCGGTTGGATTTATTGACCGGTTCCTGGTAGCCGCGGAATCATTCAGGATACCTGCAAAAATCATTTTTAATAAAGCAGATCTTCTGGACCAGAACTTACTAAATTTTCACAATTATTTACAACATTTATATCACGATATTGGTTACGAAAATTTATTGATGTCAGCCCTGGAGGATCGAGATTTTGAAAATGTCTGGAAATGGTTAAGAGGTAAAAAATCCCTGATATCGGGACACTCAGGTGTTGGGAAATCTACCATATTGAATAAACTGGATAGTTCTTTAAATATACCCACCAACGAAGTATCTACATTTGCAAATAAGGGGATTCATACTACTGCCTTTGCTACTATGTATAAATTGGGAAAAGATACCTATGTGATAGATACACCTGGAATAAAAGAACTTGGACTCATAGATATGGAGGATTGGGAAATAAGTCATTATTTTCCTGAGATGCGTGAAATGTTAGGACTTTGCCGGTTTAATAATTGTCTGCACGTTAACGAACCGGGCTGTAGTGTGTTAAAAGCCCTAGAAAAAGGCGAAATTTCAGATCTGCGTTATGAAAGTTACATAAGTATTATGATGGATGAAGACAACCGAAGATAATCCCTATTATGACTGGGAAAAAAGAACAAAAAAATATTTTTCCAATATATTATCCGTATTACGTTGGATTAATGACGCAAATTTTTTAGCCAGATAAAAATTCCCCGATATCAGTGCTTGTCGGAATTCATATCTCGATCTTCTTACAAGAGCGTATTTTTCTCTTTTATTTTGGTTTAGATTTTCTGCCTTTAAACATACTTTATATGTAGATTCCAGAATTTCACTGTTCTTAATGTATTGCTTCTTGGAAAGAGAATCTTTCAGAACCCTTTTTTTCATTAGTCTTTGATCGGTGTAACAATATTTATAGATCCTTGAGGATCTGATCCAGAAATCAAAATCCTCATACGATAGATTTTCATCATATCCATTAAGATCCTCAAGAACCTTTCTTCTGATCATCATGGTGGGTGTGCAGATGAAATATCTGCTTAACAACTCATGATAAATATCTCCTTGCGGAATATCTTTCAATAGTTTGCCATTCATGTCTCTTTTATAGTGATATCCAATAATATTAGAATGTTCATTGATATAGATGGCATCAGTGAAATGGACTCCGTAGTTATTTCCATACCTGTTGAAGGTTTCAACGCCAATCCTGATACGTTCTGATAAAAGAACATCGTCCCCAGCCAGATCTATTATAAAATCTCCACTTGATTCTCTGAAACCCAGATTAAAGGCCTTGCAGTTACCAATATTTTCCTTTAAATAGATTTTTTTGATACCATATTTTTGCGAAATTAGTCCATCAATGAATTCACAAGTTCGGTCAGCACTGTTATCATCTACAAGAATAATTTCAATTGGTTCATATTGTTGAAGAAGAATTGATTCAATTGCTTCTCGGATATATTTCTCATGGTTGTAAGAAAGGCAGATCACGGAAACAAGAGGATAGTTCATCTATAAAATAATACGCTTGTTTAAAATTAGTAAGATAAGTAATAAAAGACCATATCTGACTGCATGAGCAATCGGAATTCCTTCAATACCGTACGAGGTGGAAAATAAAAATACAAGACCCATGTAAAGGATCGCTGAACCAGCTTGCAATAGAATAAAAATTCTGGTTCGTGCCTGGGCTGATATGATGTAGGTAAGCAGATAGGCGATAAAACAGAAAAAATCACCAATTAGTTGAAATGGCATTAACTCCTGAGCAGGTAAAAAATCTTTATTAAATAAAATTATTAAAACGGGTTCTCTGAACAGATAAATTAATGATAATCCAACAATACTGACCACTAGTACAATCTTAAGTACATCCTGCAGGTAGACCCTCAATTGATCTGTATTAAAAATCATTGCGGATACTTGCGGGTAATATACAATACCTACAGTATTAATAAATAACATCATGTAACTATCTGAAATTTTAACCACAGATTGCCAGAAGCCGGTGAGATGCAGGCCAAAATGTTGAATTGCATAATCACGAATGATAAAATCAGTAAATTTCCCAAAAATAAGCACACTGAGCGCCATTAAAACAAATTCTCCGAGTTTAGAAAAACCTTCTGGTGGCAGGGTGGCTTTCACGATAGAAATGTATTTTTTCCGTATTACATAATATACTGAGAAGATTAAGCCAGCAGCTTGAGATAGAATCAATGCCAGTAAGGTATACATTAGAGGATTTCTTTTTGAAATCAAGAATATCACGAAAAGTAATAAAATGGAGATGATCATATTTATTACAGAGTACACCTTGATTTTTTGAAAAGAGAGTATAACAGATAATAAGAAAAGGTGAATAAGATAAAGTAGTATACCTGAAAAAAGCAGTATTAAAAAAGTGGAGATCCGAAGTTCTATATTAAATTCACGTAGAAAGTAGTTTTGAAGAAGAACAATGATGATCGCCAGGATTAAAAATAGAATGATGTTAAATAAAAATCCCGCAACAAGTAATTTTTGTTTTTCATTAAAATTCAACTCATCGCCAGACCAATATCTGATAATTCCCCGGTTGATTCCGTCATTTGGAATTTGAGTTATGATACTGATCAGATTTTGAAAATGAGCCAATAAAGTTATCCCGGCTGTACCAAACTGAACGGCAAATATTTTATTTATCAGGATGGAACTTAATGAGCGGACAACCACTGAAGTAAAGGACCAAACAGATTTCTTTAAAAAATCAAACATTTTTTTCAAACGTAAATTTGACGCCCGTGATCCCTCCAATGCGTTCCTTAAAATTGATTAATGTATATTGCGGACGGTTATTTATTGATGATATTCCCAGATCAAGAAATTGAAAATGGTTTTTTTGTGCATATTCATATATATTTTTAATTAAGAATACCATAGGACTTGATGTTTTGTATTCCTCATCACTTGCCGGAAGAAAATTATATAGTGTCTCACTGTTCACTTTGACAATACAGGTGGTAGCAATAATTCTTTCTTTATCTGAAATAGAAAAAAACTTATAATGATCTGGAAACATTGATGCCAATTTTTCAATTTCTCTTGGAGTGATGTTAACCGGAATATTTTTCTGCCTTCTAAACTCACATATTTTCTTAAACAAGTATTTGATCTCATTGTTTGAGTGAACAGTAAAATTATAGTTGAGTCGGATACATTTATTAATCCGTCTTCGTTGCATGTGATGTACGGATGATTCGAATGTGTTGTCAGAAATCTTTAAATAATGATTAATATCTGTTTTCGTAATTTCAAATCTTTCGAAAAGTAGAGCGGTTAACAATTTTTCTGCATTTAAAAAGGAATAAAAGTTAGGATAGTGTTTTAGATAAATTTTTTTAATTTTTTGCTGCTTCAAGTATTTAACAATGAGCCTAATAAAGCTTCTAATTATACTGAATTCTATATCTTCAAATAAAAAGATGGATGCAAACGGGGCTTTATAAGGACTCCGGGCAATATAGTTTTCACAATAGAACCTGCAGATTCCAGCGATCTTTCCTGAGTGATTGTTTTTCAGATAGAATGATCTTAAATCTCCAGGCCAAAGTGATATATATCGGATGTCATTGAAAATAAGATTTTCATCTATCTTCTTTTCCTGGGAGGAATCTTCATCAATTAAAAAAAGGTACTTATTTGATAGTTTCGTTTTCAATTAAGAATATTGATTATAAACCAATTTTATTAAATTTTATCATGAAAGTAAATAAAGTACTCCATCTTTGGCATTTGATCAGGAACGGATATAAATGATATATTTAATATTGGCTATTATAATGAATGTAGCTCTTTTTCTATCTTTTAAATCATTTCCGGGATTACGGATTAATAGTTTCAGAGCAATAACATTCAATTATTTAGTATGTGTGGTAACTGGTATTCTTTTTAGTGAGGTGAATCTATTTCAGAATTTGAAAATCTCAACAGCCTCCTGGATCTGGATACCGATATTTATGGCGGCTATGTTTATTACAACTTTTTATTTGTTGGCTAGGACTACACAAATTTATAGTGTGGCGATTGCCACAGTTGCCTCAAAAATGTCAATGGTTATACCCGTAATTTTCAGCATATATATTTTTAGTTTTGACATCCGGGAATTCTCTATTTTAAACTATCTGGGCGTTATAATCGCACTTATTGCCATCATTTTGATTTCTATTAAAAATTTACATGCTTTATTTTCAATGCATTTTAGAGATATATCCATTTTTTTCCCGGTAATGGTATTTTTATCCGGAGGATTGATTGATACCATGTTAAACTTTGTTAATAGACAACATATAACAGAAAATTCCAGAGGATTTTTTGTTTTGTTTTTGTTTCTCATAGCGTTTTTAATTGGATTGACAATTCTTTTATTAAGGAAAAATTTACCCACGAGAAGGGATATTTTTGGTGGTATTTATCTTGGGATACCAAACTTCTTCAGTGTATATTTCTTATTGTTTGCATTGGATGACTTTAATAATAATGGAGCAGTAATATTTCCGGTTTTAAATATAGGTACGATTACTTTGTCTAGTATTTTAGCAGTATTAGTATTTAAAGAAAAATTCACAATCAATAATTTGTTGGGTGTTGGTTTGGCCATCCTATCAATTCTTCTAATTTCATATCAGGATATTTACATTTATATTAAATAATGGCTGTCAAACAAATCATAGTAATTTTCATTTGTATATTATTGTTTTTCAGTAATGTTTCAGCTCAATTACCACTTTTAGAGAACAGAGAAGCTGTTACTGCTATAGATAGCACCCTTGATCTTATTTATAATTTTGAATTTGATAAAGCACAAAAAAGAATAGACATCATTCAGCAACGTTTAAAGAATCATCCAGCAATCTATTTATTACGATCAATGTTAATTTACTGGAAAAAAAGACCCCTGGTTCCGGAAACGGAGACTTATCTTTTATATGAAAATTATTTGTATCAGGCAATTGAAATATCAAAATCCCTTATAAAAATTGATGATCTTCATGAAGAGGCAACATTTTATATGATGGCTGGGTATGCCTTATTGGCTGAATTATATAGTGAGGAAGGCGCTGGTTTAAAAGTACTGAGTGTTGCCAAAAAAGCATATCGATACCTAAAGGATGGTAAAGATGCGGTTGAGGATTTTCCTGATTTTTACTTTTCAACGGGATTATACAATTATTACAGGGTGAAATATCCCGAATTATATCCTTTTTATAAATCATTTATGTGGCTATTTGCAGGAGGGAATAAAAATCTCGGAATTGAACAATTAAAACTTGGAAGACTGCATGGTGTATTTACAAGGAATGAATCAACTATTTACCTGTACCATATATTTCTCAGATATGAAAATAGACCAGATCAAGCTTTTCCTTTCATAGAAATGTTAGTTGAAAAGTACCCGGGAAATATCAGATTTATAAGTTTGCTCACTGAAGTATTAGTTGCTTTGGGAGATTACAGTCAAGCTAAAAAATATACAAAGGTTTTATTGCAGCAGGAAACATCTATGTATAGGTTATCAGGTACACTTTTTAATGCAATAATCGCCGAGAAAACTTTTAATCTGGAAGAGGCTGATAAGCTACTTGCTCAGGCACAAACAATTCATGATGGTATGAATAAACAATATTTCCATTACCTAAGCATGATATACGCTACATGTGCCCGGGTAGCTGATAAGCAAAATAATTCTGATGATGCAAAAGATTGGTATAAAAAGGCCCTAAAAGCCGAGCCATATATTCCCGTTAAGGAAGAGGCTTTGGAATTCTTAAATAAATAAAATGGCAGATAACTATCTGACAATCAAAGAACAAGCAAAAGGAATATATAAAGAAAAAGGAAGTAAATTCCTTGCATTTGCCTATCCGGTTGACAGTGAAGATGAGGCACTTAATATCATTGATAATTTAAGAAAAGAATACTTTGATGCTAAACATCACTGTTATGCATATTCATTAGGAGCTAAACAGAAATATTATCAGACGCATGATGATGGAGAACCCAGGCATACAGCAGGCGATCCAATCCTTAATCAGATCAGGTCATTTAATGTTAGTGATGTATTGGTTATTGTAGTCAGATATTTTGGAGGGACCAAATTAGGTAAAAGTGGTTTAATCGACGCCTATAAATCAGCAACAAAAGAAGCACTTGGGAAAGTTGATCTGGTAGAAAAGATTTCAGTAAAGGTGATAAATATTACCTTTCGCTACGATGGATTAAATGATGTAATGAGACTGATCAATGCGAAAAATCTTCAATTAATTGATCAAAACTATGAAAAGGAATGTTGTATACGTGTTAAGGTGAGAGATTCAGAATTATTTAAAATTAAAGGCTTGTTTGATGTTTTACCTCATGTACAGGAGGTAAAAGTTTTACCTGGCGGATCTTGAACTGATCAGGTCTCCAAAGAAAATGGCATTGAAAAACAACCTGTTGGTTCCAAACCAGTAACCTCTGAAATTTGGATTATCACTGAAACATATCGTTTTACCTCGACCAATAGTACTGACGATGACCGCAGAAGCACCCTTGATTTTATCATAATTATTATCGGAGATGTATCCGCTTACAAGTGGATCCTCAGTATATATTACGGGATTATTATACGGATTTTTTGATTTATCAAAAAAGTATTTACTGTTCTTAAAGACAAAAACATCCTCATCGGGATAGCCGTAGCATAATGGGTGTGTTAAATCAACTTTAGTTTTAAAGATAGATCCTCCTATAGCCTGAGCCCCTAAATCTCTGCTAAGATCATCATAGCGTTTCTGATCGATCGTATCTTGTACGGGTTGTCGAAATTCAATATATGCTAATTGCTGATCCGCCAGCCATCTGGCACCTCCTTTAAAGGCGATGATATGCCCTCCTTCTTCAGTCCATTGCTTCATTTTTGCCTTCATTGTATCATTAACGGCATTGTAATTACCATTAACCATAATAATGGTATTGTATTCATTAAGATTGATAGAATTAAAAATATCAATGGAGATGAGACTGACAGGTATGTTAAATCTATAATCTAATAAATGCCATACTTCACCTGCTTCACTGGAAGAAATTCCTTTTCCTACAAGAAGAATTAATTCCGGTTTTTTTACGGTTTCCATATTCGGGCTCCCCAGATTTATGCCGGATAGCGAATATCCTGAGGAAACCGGTATAATATTTTGCCCGGATGATTTAGATACATTAATTAGAATATTTTTAAGTGCATCAGGTTCAATTGGCTGGCTTTGAACTGGTATAAAAATTGTGCCTTCTTTAAAAGATACTCCATCGGTCGTGATAAATTGTTTTTTGGCTATTTTGGTTAATATTCCTTGTTCCTGGAGCATAAATAGGGCTTTTGGGGCCTGAAAAATATCCCAGTTAATTAGATATCCATATGTACTTTCCCCTAATAATTTACCTTTAGGGATAACAATTTCGGAAATTTTTTCTCCTATATTGGTTGATTTAAAATCTTTATCAGTTAATTCGTCATATTTGATATCAAAAGCCAGGGGTAATGTCCATGACGATACATCATAAAATAAACTGTCATTAAATTCAGTTGTCTTCTCGAATATAACTTTGATTAATCTGTATTGTGATTGCTTTGTTGGAATGATATAGGAATGAGACTGGTTGTATTGATAGCCATTTATGTCTATATTATAATTCGGACGATAGATCCTAATTTGATGCTGATCCAGAATTTTGAGAAAATGAAATAATTTACTATCATCACTTCCAGCCTCGAATACATACCCTTTGATGTGGTCCTTTTCTGAATCGATAATTGCATTTTTATAAAAATTTCTTTGATGATCGAGTAATTCCTCTCTTAATTCATAACCAGCTCGAATTGAGGATAAGGAAGTAGTGAACTGATTCCGAATTGTAAAAGGAAATGTTAAAATCCCATGATCTGTTTCCCTTGCGTGTCCCCTGGAACTGGCCTGTTCGAACAGGATACCAATACCTCCATTAATATCGGGATAAGTTGATCCTTTTCCATAATAAAAATCATCAAAAGTCTCTCTGGCATAATATAATGAACCTATTTGATCAAGGGCACTCGCATGATAATCGGCTATCATATTTGTAATTGAATATGCTTCTGGAGGGGTATTCGGATTGTCTCTTGATGGAATTCCAGGCTGGAAAAAGAAGGTAGAATTGCTACCCATTTCGTGATGGTCAGTCAGGATATTGGGAAGCCACTGATGATATTTGATAATCCTTGCTTTCGTTTCAGGCTGTTGCAAAAGAAGCCAATCCCGATTTAGATCAAACCAGTAATGGTTTGTACGACCTCCTGGCCAGGGTTCATTATGCTCAATATTATTTGGATCAGTAATCTGAACATTAGACTTAAACTGGTTAACCCATTGTGCAAATCTGTTGAATCCATCCGGATTAATACAAGGGTCCAGCAAAATAATCGTGTTCTTTAAAATGTTTTTGAGTTCTTCATCATCGCAGGCCGCCAGATAGTAGGTCACCATTAATGAGGCATTAGCACCACTAGGTTCATTACCATGTACACTATATCCTAGCCATATGATCACAGGTTGATCATTAATATTTATTTCTGAAGATAATTCAGGATCGGAAAGTCTGAGATGATTTTGCCTTATCTCTTCAATATTTTTCAGATTCGCCGGATCGCTGATAGTCAATAATAAAAGGGGTCTGTTTTCATATGTAAAACCATAGTTTTCGAGGTGAATTCTATCAGATGTTGAAGCCAGAAACCTCAAATAATTTACTAAATGATCATGATTGACATGTTTCTCACCAATCTGATATCCGAGGAATTCCTCCGGAGAAGAAATCTCCGGATTCAATGTTACCTTTCCGGAGAGATAAAAATTTATATCATTCTGTGAGAATGAATGTTTGACGATCAAGAATGCCAGAATTATTAATAAATATCTTTTAATCATTTTCAAGATATCTTAATTAAGTTACCAAAGATAGGTCTAAAAATTGTTTGTTACCAATACGTATGGTGATCGTGTTAACTTATTTGATGCTAGTAATTTTTCAGTTATTTTGAAAAAAATATAAATAATGCTAAAATCACATTCTATATTTTTTCGTTCGATGGATTACGAAATGATATTATTAAAAAATGAAATTTTTAAATATAACTTTTTAAATAAGTAATATATTTCAATCATAATTTATATTGTTTATTATTTAATAATTATCAATTTCATTTTTACATGTTATCCAATCTCGAAAAAAATAGCATTTATTTAACATTATTTATTTTACCATTTACAAATCAGATAGCATTTTGTAACTACAATTTTATCAATATTAACCATAAACTTTATGAAAAAACTATTACTATTCTTATTTGGAGTATTTTTTACAGGATCCGTCTTGGCGCAAGGGACCGTAACCGGAAAAATAATTGATGAAGAGTCAGGTGAACCATTGCCTGGGGTAAATGTTTTAATCGAAGGAACTGCCATTGGTTCCATCTCTGATCTTGAGGGTATTTTTATTATTTCTGATATTCCAGAAGGAGGATATACATTGGCATTATCCTATGTTGGATATGAAACCGTAAAACAAAGGATCAACATTACCAACCAGACCCTTGATATTGGATCAGTAAGTTTAAGTCTAGGGGCTGTAGGTTTGAAAGAGGTAGAAGTAATAGCATCAATGGCGATTGATCGTCAAACACCGGTCGCAGTCTCTACTATTAGGGGTCAAACGATTTCCGAAAGGATAGGTAACCAGGAATTTCCAGAGATCATTAGATCAACACCTTCAGTATACGTAACCAAACAGGGAGGTGGATTTGGAGATTCACGGGTTAATATTCGTGGTTTTGACCAGAGTAATACGGCCGTGATGATCAATGGTGTGCCTGTGAATGACATGGAAAATGGCTGGGTATATTGGTCAAATTGGGCTGGATTGAGTGACGTGACTTCCTCCATGCAGGTTCAACGTGGTTTAAGTGCTTCAAAGTTAGCTATTTCATCTGTTGGTGGTACAATTAATATCATTACAAATGCTGCTGAAATGCAGAAAGGAGGGAGATTCAATGTTGATATAGGTAATGATGGGTATCAAAAGTATGGTTTAGTACTGTCCACTGGTCTGGGTAAAACGGGTTGGGCCTTAACAGCACAGGGGACGCATACCCGTGGGAATGGTTTTGTAGATGGAACTCAGTTCAGAGCCTATTCTTATTTTTTATCCGTTGCAAAACGGATAAATGAACAACATACAATCGCTTTTAGTGGATTAGGTGCCCCTCAGTGGCATCATCAGCGGGAAATTGGCCGATTTGATGGTATTTCATTTCAGGATATAGAAGACCATCCCCGGGGGATCAGGTATAATAGCATGTGGGGGGAATTAAATGGAAATGAATTTTCTTGGCGAAGAAATTTCTATCACAAACCAAAGTTTTTTCTAAACCATTATTGGACCATATCCGATAAAACTAATTTGAATACAACTGCATATATGTCATTTGGTAGAGGCGGAGGTACAGGACCCAGAGGAAGAATAAATGGTAATTTTGAAAATAATACAATATTTTATGATAACAGATATGGATCTGATTATCAGGGGCAAATCAGATTTGATGACATCGCCAGATGGAACCAGGGACAACCCGTACCTGATTTTGGTGATGATAAATTAACCTGGTATGAGTTTAATGCGGATTCAATTGATAACCGCAGAGATTTTTTTGGGGATAAATATGTTTCAACAAACGGTTACGGATTTATACGAAGATCCTCAATGAATTCACATAACTGGTACGGAATTCTTTCCACAGTGGAACACGAATTATCAAGTAAATTCAACCTGATTGCTGGATTTGATGGCAGACATTACAAAGGGATCCACTATAGAAGGATGACCAGTCTACTTGGTTCAGATGCATATTTTACGAATGCAGACATCAATATTGCCGGGGAATTTATCACACAGGAAAAACCGGCCAATGCCATTGTGGATATGACCAATGATCGCAGACTTAATTATTACAACGATGGAATTGTTGGATGGTTAGGATTATTTGCACAGTTGGAATACGTTAGTGATAAGTTATCAGCTCATTTAACCTTATCAGGTTCCAATCAATCTTACAAAAGGATAGATTATTTTAATTACTATTATTCTGACGCTATGAGTGAGGCTGCAGGTTTGGACGAAAGAATGGTATCGGAAACTGAAAATCAATTAGGCGGAAATATAAAGGCTGGTGTGAATTATAATATCAGTAACAATCACAACGTATTCTTCAATACTGGATATTATGGTCGTCAACCCCTATTTGATGCTGTGTTTCTGAATTTTGTAAATCAGGTAAATCCGGACTACAAAAATGAAAAGGTTTTAGGACTTGAACTGGGTTATGGATTCCGCTCTTCTATCCTGAATGCAAATCTAAACTTATATCGAACTACCTGGACAGATCGATTCCGTCAGGAAAGTGTACAACTCCCAACCGGTGAAGAAGGTACAGCAAATCTATCAGGGATTGGACAGACACATCAAGGCATCGAGATTGAATTGTTTGGAGAAATTGTCAAAGGGTTACGTCTGGATGCCATGTTGTCAATTGGTAATTGGGTATTTTCTGATGATGTAACGGCAGATGTATTTGATGATGATCAGGTAAATATTGGTAAATATACCTTGTATTTGAATAATGTAAAAGTAGGTGATGCAGCTCAAACGACAGCTCGAATTGGATTGACCTATACGATCCTTAAGGGATTACGCATTTATGGAAGTTACTACTTTGCTGATCAACTATACGCTGATTTCGATCCTGTAGATAGTAGCTTTGAGGATGAAGATAACCTGGGGGCCTTAAAACTCCCAAGTTACAGCCTAATTGATTTGGGAGCTTATTATAATTTCAAATTAGGTAGCCTTGATATGACAGCCAGAGTTAATATCAATAATGTTACCAAAACAAAATATATTTCAGAATCTGAAAGTAATAATCATCCTGAATCTGGGGAAACATTAAAGGAAGTGAATTTTGGTTATTATGGATTTGGAACTACCTGGAATGCTGGTTTAGGAATTCGCTTCTAATTTATTTGGTTATATCTCATTGATATAGGAGGCTGTATCAAAAGTGCCTAAAATGACATTCCGGCTGAAATGGAGGAATCTGTTGATAATTGATAATCAATGCTTTACACACAAATAGATTTCTCCACCTTGGTCGAAATGACACTTTTGATACAACCTCATCGCTTTTCTCCGAGGGATGCTATCGCTAGTGTATCTGCCGCTTCAGAAAACCATTTTCAGGGATTGATTTTGCTGAATGCCGTGATTTGGCTGGGCTCGTCAGGCTTCTTCAATGACCATTATCCATGGATGGATTTGATCACTCCAGCGTGCTGGATCGTATCTCATTTTTGTAAATCTGGAATAAAATAATCAATGAATTCAACTCCAAATAATTATACTTCCCTTGGTACCGGGGTACTTTTAAGGCCAAAGCTTTGATTTGATGGAGTATTATAGAATGTGCAAATAATAATATTTTTATAAATTATTTGACTTTTTATTGAATTTTTTTTATAATCATATCCTATTTCAAGGGCTAAGTTTGAATTTCCTTAAGCCTATAATATTTATTCCGAACAGGGTTTGAATAAAATTGGCTGATTTTTAAAGTAAGTGCCATTGATTGGAGTTCAGCATGATGTGCACTTGTTCTTTTAAGAGGAAAACTATTTTCACACTCTAAATTTTTAGCTTATGAGGAAAGCACTACTCTATTGTCAGGGATACACGTGTATTCCCATCGTAAAAGGAATAACGGATTACCAACAACGAAAAACGAAAAAGGCATGGTTAACAATTTTGATGTTCACAATGCCTTTTTTCGTTATCGCACAGTCGGTTACGACCGATAAATTTGATTACTTACCAGGAGAAACTGCTTATGCATCTGGAACTGATTGGCCGGCATATGCTGAAATCACATTAACGGTTCATGAAGATCCAGTGGCTCAAACCGTGCCTCATGATGATGTTATCACGTATACATCAGCTGATGCATCTGGAAATTTCTGGAATGTGGCGATATATCATTTTGATGAAACTGATCTGGGTAATTCATTTACCTTGACAGCAACAGATCAATATGGTAATATTGCTGTGGCGTATTTTACAGATCAGGGAGGACCAAATTTGTCGAAACTGGAACAGTGGGGTAATGGCCAGCTGGGGCCTCCGCCGATCACGCCTACCGGTTGGGTAACCGGAAATGTGGTCCCATCGAAGGCGCATTATAGTGAAGCCACCACCCTTCCCTATCGAGTTGAAGCCATTGACCTGACCGCAGGTGTGATTTATAATATTGTATTTGGTTGGGATACGCAAAAAAACGGTAAGCACGCGCTTGATTTTTTAACCAGTTATGATCTGGATCGAAACCACGATCTTTTTGGGCACTCTAGAGAACCGATTGATATACTTGGGGGCACGAGCCTGGATGGATTAACCGTAGGTATTGACTATAATAAAGATTCGGCATATATACCTACACCCACACAACTTGGGGGCAATGCTCTTGCACTGGCAGATTTCAATTCTATTGATGCAAACTTTCGGGAGATCAACATGTATGGAGGCACGATTCTCTCAGTTTCTTATGTCCTTGAAGAACCGCTGTTGTCAGGAGCGTCCACGAAATCGCAGCTAAAGGTGCAATTTATGGCCAACCGGGTAACTGTGGTCATGGCATGGGGAGCGAATATTGCCAGTCAGGCAGTATGGGGTGCAGGAATGTCAGCAAGTGCCATAATTGGTAGTCCCTACCATATGGAAACAGTGAATTGTACTGGTCCGGATCCCAATAATTCAGATGATGATTTGGATGGCTGTGGAAATAAAGAAGTTCAGTTATCAGCCTCCGCAGTGGAAGCTCCACCTACCTGCGATGTGCAGGGCCCTGTTGTATCCTGCGCAGGCGAAGAACTGATATTTACGGCTGTAACCGATGGAGATGCATATCTATGGAAGATAATTAACAATGGTACAGGTGCTTCTATCTCCGGGCCGGATAATGGACCCATAGTGACACTAGATGCAGGTACTACTGCCGGGTCGTTTGAGGTCGAGTTGACTGTTTTCAAAACCGTGACGGGAGGGACCATAAAAAGTACCTGTAGCTCAGTAGTGGATGTAAATCCTCTTCCTGTCTGTGATATTTCAGGTGCAGGCTCGGTTTGTCCCGGAGAGACAGGCCTCGTTTATACCGGTCCTGCCGGAATGGATAGTTACAAGTGGACGATCTCCGGGAGTGGAACGATCGTAGGATCAACTACCAGCCAATCCGTAACAGTGGATGCCGGAGGGACCTGCGATACAGATTTTACGCTTGTTTTAAATGTAACAAAAGGAGGTTGTGCGAATACTTGTGATCTGACCGTGGATATTGAGGATGACACTCCGCCGACAATCACAGCCCCAGCAAATGTCGCATTTGAATGTGAGATGGGAGAAGTTGGAATGGCCACAGCTACTGATAACTGTGATGAATTACCTGCAATCACGTATGCAGATGTTGAAGATTTGGATGAATGTGGATTGGGAATCATCACCCGTACGTGGACAGCTACTGATGAATGTGGGAATAGTAGTACAGCTGTACAATTGATCACGATCAAGGATGATAGGCCACCTGTGGTTTATGCCCCGGCCGATGTCACGTTTGATTGTGAGATAGGAGATGCCGGAACGGCCACAGCTATTGATGACTGTGATGATACTCCGGATATCACCTTCAGTGATGTGAGGAGTCTTGATGAATGTGGACTGGGCACGATAACGCGGACCTGGAAAGCAGAAGATTGTAGAGGCAACTTCAGTACTGCGGTACAAACCATCACGATCAAGGATGATAGGCCACCTGTGGTTATTGCTGCAGTGGATAAGTATTTGCTTTGTAATGAAGATATTGTTTTTGACTATCCTTCAATTACAGATAACTGTGATTCTGATCCAAACGTGTCTTTTGTAACCGTTGAAAGTTTGGACGTTTGTGGTAATGGAACTATTACGCGCACATGGACTGTAGCTGATTGTGCTGGAAATTTCGCTACAGCCTCTCAGACCATCACGATTGATGATTGTGGTTATGTAGAACTTACCAAATTGACCGATGGAGTGATTAACACCACCATGCCATGGAGTTTTACTCTTCATGTAGGAGGTTACGGAGTCGATCCCACACCGATTACTGAAACTTCCAGTGCCGGACTATTCTTTGCTACAATCGGTGCATTGAATACAACATCATATCACACTGTTTGTGAAGTTGGAGTAGATCCTGCCTGGACTGTGGAATGGTACTGGGATTTAGATGGTGACGGTATCGCTGAAGAACCTATTCCTCATACTCCTGGAGGAGTTTATAACCCAAATGGTTTTAATGAAGACAATAGTACCTATTGTGTTGACTTTGGTGCCGGGACCAGTTTCCCAATGACAACCAATCCGGCTGTTTCCTGTACCTTTGCCTTTAAAGTTGATAACCATTATCCTGGAGGAGAAGCCCGAACACCCGGATACTGGAAAAACTGGAACAGCTGTTCAGGAGGCAACCAGGCGGCTGTAATGGATGAATATCTGAATATCCCGGGTATCTGGCTTGGCGACTTTAAGGTTCCTGCATCTGAGGAAATCATTACCATTACGAAAAACAATAAATCCATCGAACGATCGGGTTGCGAAGTTGCGAGATTGATCCTGGATCAACGCGAATTATTTAGTGGTAAAAAAATGGCCAATGATGCAGCCTACACACTAGCCATGAGTTTATTAGCATTTGAACTTAACCAGGCAGCAGGAACGTATAGATGTGCAGCGGCTGAACAGGCATCGGAAGATGCTCATGCACTTCTCTCATCTATATCTTATGATGGAACAGGAGATTATTTGAGGTCAAATGAAGATGAATATTCGCTTGCTCTTGAATTGGCGAATACGCTTGATCTTTATAACAACAATGATGAGTCTCTCGATTGCAGTGTTTCAGCCTCAAGAATTGCCGATGCATCCAAATCCATAGAAGACGAGCTCGATCCGACGACCGAAATCATGATCACTGCCTACCCGAATCCGTTCAGGACGGAATCTACAATCGAGTTTTCGGTACCGTTCGATACCAGGGCTTCCCTGGATATTTACACGCTCGATGGACGTCATGTCACCAATCTTTTCGATAAGGAGGTATATGCCCATGAAAAACACAGCGTACTCTTCGATGCTTCTTCGCTGCCAGCGAACATGTACCTCTATAAACTGTGTACAGATCAGGGTATGCGATATGGCAAACTGATCCCGCAAGGGAGATAAATACAAATAGGTTCAGCGTAAAGGGCCCCCGGAAACGGGGGCTTTTTTTGTTGGGTAGCGTAGCGAAAAAAAAGGCTGTTTGTGACAACCGGAATATTATTCCCGGGAAGATCACTATTTTGAGATTACGTCCTGTTTCTATAAAGTTGATATCTATTTTGTGACTCCTTCTAAATAAGGATGATCACTAATAGAAGATTAATTTATACGATTATGATAACAATGTTGAAATGTGTAAAACCTGGCCACCGCACAAATTCATATCGGGTTTACAACATCCCAACATGGCAACAATAATAATATTTTAAAAATTTAACGAAAACTAAAAATATTTTATTCCATGCTTGTTTTTCAACATAGAAGACAGCCTCTTTTATTTTATTTTAATCATTATAGGTCTATGGTCCGATATATAAGAAAAATAGGAAGAATCACAAATGTCGTAGGCTAACGTTTGCGTGGTAATCTCATATTCAAATAATTCATTTGTAATTAGAATATGATCAATATGACCAGGCCAGGATGGATATGACCAGAGTTTTGAATCTCCCCTGGCAATAGATAGATCAGTAAATCTATAATTTAGACTGTCAATAATAAAATTATAAAAAACGTTTTCAGATGAATCCAATGCATATATCTCATCATTAAAGTCTCCCAATATGATTACTTTTTCATTGGGGAGTCGTTCATCTATGTAGGTTTTTAATTCTATACTGGCCTTTCTTCTCCTTTTTTCATTCTCTGGTCCCGGACAACATTTCAAATGGACGTTGATGAGAAATATGCGCAAACCAAGATGGTGTTCAGCGGTTATCTGTAATGGGGAACGGGGAAAAGCATCATCATTATTTTCAAAGAGCGTAACTGGATCTCCAATAAGATTTACTTCACTTGTTTTAAATAAAAATGCGAGATTCAGATCTGAAAATTCAGCGATTTCTCCACTCCAGTCTGGCAATTTCTGAACCAGTAAATCAAAATCCGCTTTACCAGATAATTCCTGCAAAGCAATGAGATCCGCATCTTCTTTTTTTATGATTTCAGAAATTAGATTTATCGTTATATTACCTTCTAGGGGAAATGTTTTGATATTCCAGGATAAAATATCAAAGGTATTTAAGCTTGTAGGAGATAAACAATCATCAATATTAAGATGGGAAAATTCTTGGTCATTTAAAGGATTTTTAACACATGAGAATAAGCTGAAGATGATAATTATAGCTGGGAACAAAGGATTTTTTTTCATATAGTAAGTTTTACTGATCTTTAATAACGATTGTTCTGGCCCATTGATCACCAAATCTTTTTCTGTCAGAAGAAAAAATCATTAGTGCGTCTAAGAATTGGAAAATTGGGATTAACAAAGTTATATTTCGGATGACACTCTTTTCATATCTATTTGTGATGGATTCATAAGTATCATTATCTACTACCCTGATTTTTGCTAACCGCTTTCCAATACTTTGGCCATGGAATATTGGCAGGCTGTCCTTGGTTAGCAAATAAGCAATACCAATAACTGCACCAAATACAGTTGCGCTGACAATAATAATAATCAGCCAATCTACCAAAGCCGCAATAACACGCTCATAAGGAGTAGCTAACGGGTGAGCAATAATATATTCTGAATTTGTTTTATCCATCCTTAGATTTTTACATTAAACGGGCCTGTGTATTGATCCAACGTTCTGGAAGATCTCCTTGCATGGCTTTCTGGTAGTCTGAATAACTGCAGGGTACGATTGAATTTCTATCAAAAACTTTTTTGCCTTTTGGATAGGGAACTTCCATCCACCATTTTTCTGATAGTTTACTTTTATAAAATACCATGGCATCAGGATCACCGGGCATTGAAACAACATATTTCAGGTAATAATTACTCTTAAAACTGAAATGATCTTTCCGGTGATAAAATCCTTCAATAAAATACCATATCATTGTAGCAATAACCGATGCGGTTTTTTTGTTTTGGTCATCCAATTCCGGATTATATTCAAAGAATCCGGCCGAACTTAGTTTTTCATTCAACCCGGCATACCAACATAATTGACAGGCCTCTTCTCCGGTAAGGCCAAAAGGTTGTGCAAATGCATTTCCGGGAGCATCACTTGACTTGATGGCAGTAATATCAAAACTTAACATATCCGCATCACGGATGATTGGTTCCATTTCCAAAATATTCTGGCGAAGTTTACCTACCCGGTAAGTATCAAAATATAGTTTTTCCATCATTGCCAGACTTTCAGGATCAATAAGGTATGTCTGATAGCCAATCTGACTGAAATTGAACAGATAATTAGGTTGGTAAGTTAATATTTTATTTATGTGCGAATGACTTTGATCTTTTTTATCGTCAAATCCAAGGTCAATGAATGCATCTACGTTCAGTATACTTACCAATTTTTCCATATCCTCATATGCCTGGAAAAGACCAAAATCCATATCATGGGTACCTCCAAGTAGGAGTGGAAATACTTCGTTTTCAATGAGATAATGACAGACCTCCTTTAACCGCAAGAGTGTTTCATCAAAAGAATGACCGTTTCGTAAGTTACCCAGATCTACAATTTTATAGTTATTAGCTCCCCTTTTTAGTCGATATAGTTTATCACGTATGACATCCGCAGCTTCATCTGCTTTTTTATTTTGGTTAGATCCGCGTGTTTCTTCCAGACCGATTAAAGCAATATCTGCTTTTTTTATATCAGGGAAACTGGGACCAGGCAAATAAATATTCTTAAAAATTGAGTGATTTGATTCAATATTGGAGTAAATAGATTCATTTACCTTCGAAAAAAAAATTTTTACATCCATAGGAAAGTCATGAAATATAGGTCAGCAGTAAATATAAAAGAAAAGGGAGAAATTTATCCCCTGTTTTTAATGGATAATTTATTTTAGCCTCCGAAATCGTCGAATCTGATATTTTCAGGTGGGACCCCCAACTCATCAAGCATTTTGAGTACTGCGGCATTCATTAATGGAGGACCACATAAATAATATTCTATTTCTTCTGGTTCAGGATGATCCTTCAGGTAATTGTCATAAAGTACCTGGTGAATAAAGCCTATGTAACCGTCACCATCTTTATCTTCAAGGTTCTTTTTGGTTTTCCAATTATCCTCTGGAAGTGGCTCGGATAGACCAATATTAAACTGAAAATTTGGGAACTCTTTTTCTATTTTGCGAAAATGTTCAGTATAAAAAAGTTCTCTTTTTGACCGTCCCCCATACCAATAACTTACTTTTCGATTTGATTTTTCGGTATGGAACAAATGAAATATATGTGATCGCAGTGGAGCCATACCTGCACCACCTCCGATGTAGATCATTTCCCTATCCGTGGGATTAATAAAGAATTCGCCATAAGGTCCGGAAATGGTTACTTTATCACCTGGTTTCCTGCTGAAAACGTAAGATGAACAAATACCCGGATTAACATCCATCCACTTACCTGCAGCCCTATCCCAAGGAGGAGTAGCAATACGAATATTCAACATAATAATATTACCTTCTGCAGGATGGTTTGCCATCGAGTAGGCTCTGAATATGGGTTCATCGTTTTTCATCTTCAGATCCCACATATTAAATTTATCCCAGTCACTTTTATAGACTTCTTCAGGGTGTCCCAAATCAGGATGTGGAGTGATATCCATATCCTTAAAATCAACCTGTATGGCAGGAACATCAATCTGTATATAACCGCCTGATTGAAAATCGAGTGATTCGCCCTCAGGCAATTTTACCACAAATTCTTTGATAAATGTGGAAACATTGTAGTTTGAGATAACCTCACATTCCCATTTTTTAATCCCAAAAATTTCTTCCGGAATTCTGATTTCCATGTCCTGCTTTACCTTGACCTGGCATGATAGTCGTACTTGATCTTTTTGCTCCTGCCTGCTTAAATGACCTACCTCTGTCGGTAAAACCTCTCCGCCACCATCTTCAATCACACACTTACACATAGCACAAGTACCCCCACCACCACATGCGGAGGGCAGAAATATTTTTTTTGCTGATAGGGTCGATAGCAAAGAAGAACCTGCTGATACGACCAGCGGGTCATCTTTTTCCCCATTGATCACGATCTTTACATCACCTGTTTGAACAAGTTTCGACTGGGCAAATAATAGGATAAAAACAAGCAATAAAATAACGATAGAAAATGCAACAATCGATGATATAATTACGGGACCCATATATTCAATAATTTTCAGTCAATTTTTCTTGTGTGCAAATATATTATTATTAATTAAAATCACTGTTTATGATTTTAAAAATATTCCTCTTTTTTAAATCAACAAACTGTTGTTAGGGATGTTTTTAGAAATTATGTTTTTAACATTTTCAGGAGGGTAGTCAGGGTAGTTTTTAGTTTGCGCCTGTCTACTATGAAATCTAAAAACCCATTTTCAAGTAAAAATTCGGAAGTCTGAAAGCCTTTTGGCAAGTCCTTCCCGATTGTTTCTCTGATTACCCTAGGACCTGCAAATCCAATTAGTGCTTCTGGTTCAGCAATGTTAAAATCACCAAGCATGGCAAATGACGCTGTAACACCTCCGGTCGTTGGATCGGTCATCAAAGAAATATAGGGAACTTTAGCCTCAGATAATACGGCAAGCTTAGCTGATGTTTTAGCCATTTGCATTAAAGAATAACCAGCTTCCATCATTCTAGCGCCACCCGATTTGGAGATAATTATGAGTGGATATTTCTTTTTTAATGCAAAATCGATGGCCCTGGAAATCTTTTCTCCAACCACAGAGCCCATAGAACCCCCGATAAAAGTAAAATCCATACATCCAATCACAACACTGAAACCATTCATTTTACCATATGCGGTACGTATGGCTTCATTTAAATTTGTTTTTTTCATGGAGGATTTAACCCTGGTGATATACGGTTTAGAATCAACAAATTTTAGCGGATCCCCAGATGTCATATTAGGATCAAGTTCTGTAAATTTATTATGATCAAATAGAATTTCGAAATATTCCTTTGATCCTATTCTCACGTGATAACCATCGTCTGGACTTACGTAAGAATTATTTTTGAGCTCACGCATGTGAATAATTCTACCACTAGGTGTTTTGTACCATAATCCGTCAGGTACATCTTTTTTCTCCTTGGTTGGTGTTTGAATCCCTTTTGTTTTTCTAAGAAACCAGGACATATACTTTTATTATTTATCAAGTAGGTAAAGTTAGGCATTTATTACTAATCAAAAAATCCTTCAGATAAGTATAGGTTTATTTTAGCAGGATTATTCCTTAACTTCTTCGTAGTCTATATAATCACCTCCTTTAAAATTGCCTGATTTCGTCTTTTTTTTATCGCCGGGTACATAATCAATATTTACATTACCCCCTTTAGCTCTTTTTCTTTGAGATGACTCATCTCTGACTTGATGGCGAGGTTTGAATGGTAAAATCAACACATAATAGATTACGGCAAAAAACAGAAAAAGTAAAAGTAAGAATTTGAGCATAATGTTATTTCTTTACCTACTAAGATACAAATTCCTGTATGAATAGATTTTCAGGAAATAATCATCCATTAAGTCTTCAATAAAATATATTGATTCTCCTGTTGATTTCATTTCCGGACCAAGTTCCTTATTTACATTGGGAAATTTATTAAATGAAAAGACGGGTTCTTTGATAGCATATCCGTGTTTTATCGGGTTAAAATTAAAATCTTTCAACATTGCCTCTCCCAACATAATTTTTGTAGCATAATTCACGTAATTTTCCTGATAAGCCTTACATATAAATGGTACGGTTCTCGAAGCCCTTGGGTTGGCCTCAATAACATAAACAAGATCATCTTTTATTGCAAATTGAATATTTATCAGTCCTACTGTTTTAAGTGCAAGGGCAATTTTTTTTGTATGGGCCACAATCTGTTGCATCACAAAATCACCCAGATTATAGGGAGGTAATACTGCATACGAGTCTCCAGAATGAATTCCTGCAGGTTCAACATGTTCCATGATGCCTATAATATACACTTCTTCTCCATCACATATTGCATCGGCTTCAGCTTCGATAGCCCCATCAAGGAAGTGATCCAGTAAGACTTTATTCCCAGGAATATCTTTAAACAGGTCTACAACGTGTGATTCTAATTCCTGTTCATTGATAACAATTTTCATACTTTGGCCACCTAGTACATAAGAGGGACGGACAAGTAATGGAAAACCCAGCTTTTTTGAAAGATCAAGGGCCTGATCAGCATCCTCAATCACACCAAATTTCGGATAAGGGATATTGTTTTCTTTCAACAATTTTGAGAAACTGCCCCTGTCTTCAGCAAGATCTAAAGATTCATAACTTGTTCCCAGGATATTTACTCCATATCTATTTAGCTTTTCAGCTAATTTAAGCGCCGTCTGGCCACCAAGTTGAACGATGATCCCAATAGGTTTTTCATGTTGAATAATGTCATAAATGTGTTCCCAGAATACTGGCTCAAAATATAATTTATCGGCGACATCAAAATCAGTTGAAACCGTTTCAGGATTGCAATTGATCATAATTGTTTCATATCCAGCTTCCTTGGCACCAAGAACACCATGTACGCAACAATAATCGAATTCGATTCCCTGTCCTATCCTATTTGGTCCGGATCCAAGTATGACTACTTTCTTTTTCTTGTTGTTTGAAAATGATTCGTTTTCGTAGTCAAATGCAGAATAATAATAGGGTGTCTTTGCTTCAAATTCTGCAGCACATGTATCAACAAGTTTAAATACCCTTTTAATATTAAGCTCATTTCTTCTTTTATAAACCTGACTTTCCAGGCATCCGAGGAGATGTGCGATCTGCCGGTCTGCATATCCTTTTTCCTTAGCAATTCGAAGCAGATCAGCGGGTATTGAATCTACAGTATGTTTTTCAATATCTTTTTCAAGATGTACCAGTTCATTTATCTGGTTAAGAAACCATTTATCGATCTTTGTAAGTTGTTCAATAGTTTTATATGGAATTCCCAATTTAAAGGCATCATAGATATGAAAGAGTCTGTTCCAACTTGGATTAGCTAGGCTTTTGAGAATGGCTTGCTGGTCCTTTAATTCTCTGCCATCTGCACCAAGGCCATTTCTTTTGATTTCCAAGGACTGGCAGGCTTTCTGTAATGCCTCCTGGAAATTTCTTCCGATGCTCATTACCTCACCAACTGATTTCATGGAAAGACCCAATCGTCTGTTCGATCCCTTAAATTTATCAAAATTCCAACGTGGAATCTTTACAATTACATAATCGAGTGTTGGTTCAAAAAAAGCAGACGTAGTTTTGGTGATCTGGTTATTAAGCTCATCAAGATTATATCCTATCGCCAATTTCGCGGCAATTTTTGCAATAGGATATCCAGTAGCCTTCGATGCTAACGCGGACGATCTGGAAACCCTTGGATTTATTTCTATACCAATTATATCATCTGTATCCGGGTTAACAGCAAACTGAACATTACAACCTCCTGCAAACTTTCCGATACCGTTCATCATCCTTATGGCAAGATTCCGCATTTCCTGATAAATAGTATCAGGTAGCGTCATGGCAGGAGCTACTGTAATCGAATCTCCTGTATGAATACCCATTGGATCAAAATTTTCAATAGAACAAATGATAATGACATTTCCAAGATTATCACGTAGCAGTTCAAGTTCAAATTCTTTCCAACCAAGAATACTCTGTTCGATCAAAACCTCATGTATCGGGGATGTATGAAGACCATGTGTAAGGGCTTTTTCAAATTCCTCTTGATTATCAACAAAACTTCCCCCGGATCCTCCTAAGGTATAGGAAGGTCTGATTACCAATGGATAACCAATTTTCTGGGCGATTTCTTTACCTTGTAAAAAGGAAGTAGCTGTTTTACCTTCACATACTTTGACACCAAGTTCATGCATTCTTAGTCGGAATTTTTCACGGTCTTCCGTTGTTTCAATCGCATTGATATCAACACCAATTACTTTCACACCAAACATTTCCCATATCCCTGCCTTATCACAATCAATGGCCAGATTTAATGCTGTCTGACCACCCATTGTAGGAAGTACGGCATCAATTTTGTGTTTTTTAAGAATCTCAATGATTGATTTTTTCTCAAGTGGTTTTAAATAAATATTATCTGCTGTAACATTATCAGTCATTATTGTTGCCGGATTTGAATTAATCAAGGTCACTTCGATCCCTTCTTCACGTAAGGACCTTGCCGCTTGGGATCCGGAATAATCAAATTCACATGCTTGGCCAATAATGATTGGCCCACTTCCAATAATGAGTACCGATTTAAGGCTTTGATCTTTTGGCATAAGGTTAGTCTATTGTATAAATGTCAAAGTTCAAATTGACGCAAAATTAGATTTTAAAAAGGAAAATAAAAATCGAAATGCAGTTGGATATAAAAAATAAAATTACAACTCATTGAAGGGCGGTAATATTAACAAGAAAAAGCTTTATTCTCAGTCGCGAAAACACATGTCTCTCCCGGATTTTCTAAATACGAATGTCATTAGACTTGATAATTATTTAGTAACTATTTAAACTATTTACAGCCGAATGCTCAGATTGCAATTTTCAGGTCCCAGGTATTCCAAGTTAAACATTCATTAAATCTACCTAGAATACATATTCAATGGACTTTATATTTAAATTAGGGTTTTTTTGTAACTAAATGTGAAGAGCTCTATTTTCACTTGCAGCCATGCAGGCTTCCTTAAAGGCTTCTGTATAGGTAGGATGGGCATGAGACATCCTGGCAATATCTTCAGCAGAAGCCCGGTATTCCATCGCTACAACAGCCTCAGCAATAATATCTGCAGCTCTTGGTCCAATGATGTGTACGCCAAGAATCTCATCTGTCTTATTATCTGATAATACCTTTACCAATCCCTCCGTATCCATGCTCGCTCGGGCTCTTCCAGATGCTTTAAAAGGAAAAGTGCCTTTTTTGTATTCGCGGCCATTTTCTTTTAATTGTTCTTCAGTATAGCCTACACTGGCAACTTCCGGCCAGGTGTAAACCACTCCGGGTATGAGAAGATAATTGATATGTGGTTTTTGACCTGCCAGGGTTTCAGCTACAAAAATGCCTTCTTCTTCAGCCTTGTGAGCCAACATAGCACCTTTGATCACATCTCCTATAGCATAAATATTATCCGCATTTGTACGGAGATGTTCATCTACTTCTATACGACCTTGGTCATCAGTTTTTATACCTATTTTATCAAGACCAAGATTTTCCGTATAAGGTCTACGCCCTATGGATACAAGACAGTAATCCCCCTTGATCTCAACATTTTCACCTGTTTTATTTTTTGCTTTAACAACTACCTGTTTGCTGGAAGATTTCACGTTTACTACTTCATGACTTAAATAAAAATCAAAATTCAGGTTATTTAGTACTTTTTGAAGTTCTTTTCCCATTGTCCTGTCAAGTGTGGGTATGATCGAATCGAGAAATTCAATAACAGTTATTTTGGATCCCAACCTGCCAAATACTGAGCCAAGTTCCATCCCAATAATACCTCCACCAATAATAATCATATGTTTGGGAACACGATCGAGTTCAAGAGCTTCCGTACTTGTGATGATCCTTTTCTTATCAATTTGAATGAAAGGCAAGACAGAGGGTTTCGACCCTGTAGCAATAATTACTTTTTCAGTTGTGATTATTTCTTCTTGACCTTTATTCTTTTTAACGATAATGGTGTTCTTATCTTTTAACGATCCCACACCATGATAAACATCAATTTTGTTCTTTTTCATTAAGAAAGAAACGCCCTTAACATTATCTGCTACAACTTGGGCTTTACGCCTAATCATTTGCTGTAAATCAACTTTTAAATCTTTGACCTCTATTCCATGTGTCATGAAATGAGTTTTGGCATTATAATAATGTTCTGATGAATCCAAAAGCGCTTTGGAAGGAATGCAACCCACATTGAGGCAGGTTCCACCAAGAGTATTATATTTTTCAATAATGGCCGTTTTTTTCCCCAGTTGTGCACATCGTATAGCAGCCACATAACCTCCTGGACCTGAGCCAATAACAGTTACGTCATAATTCATATTTATATAATATTTTCGTCAAATAAAATTATATTTCTAACATTAGTCTTGTGGGATCTTCCAATAATTCTTTCACTCTGACAAGAAAACTTACTGATTCTCTTCCATCAATGGTTCTATGATCATAAGACAAAGCCAAATACATGATGGGTCTAGTCACAATATTGCCGTTCTCAACAACTGGACGCTCAACAATATTGTGCATGCCCAGAATGGCAGATTGCGGTGCATTTATGATTGGAGTCGATAGCATGGAACCAAACACTCCACCATTTGTGATAGTGAAGGTTCCACCTGTCATTTCTTCAATACTAAGCTTATTTTCCCTTGCTTTGGTAGCCAATGTAAGAACTTCTTTTTCAATTTCAGCAAATGAAAGTTTTTCTGCATTGCGTATGACTGGTACGACAAGACCTTTTGGTGCAGAAACTGCAATTGAGATATCAACAAAATCATGATAGATAATTTCTTCGCCATCGATCGAAGCGTTTACTGAAGGCCACTCATGTAATGCAATGCAACATGCTTTGGTAAAAAAAGACATAAAACCAAGATTGACCTCATATCGTTCCTTGAATTTCTCTTTATATTTTTTTCTGAGACTCATGATCGGATCCATGTTCACCTCATTAAATGTTGTTAACATGGCTGTCTCATTCTTTACAGCTACCAATCGTTTTGATATGGTTTTTCGTAATTGTGATAATTTTTCTCTGCGTTCTAGTCTTCGTACTCGACCTTCATCATCAGCAAATAATTCAACTTCAGGTTCTGTTATTTTCGGAAGTTCTTTTATAGAAGGCTTTGTTTTTGCTACATCTTCTTTAATTATTCTTCCCTCAGGTCCGGTTCCATCAATTTCTTCAGGTTTTATGCCTTTTTCGGCCATTAGTTTGGCAGCTGCCGGAGAGGGATGTCCATAAGCATAAGATCTATCTGAAATTCCGGAAATTGTTTTTTTATTTTCTTCTTTGACGTGTTCAGCAGGTTTTTCTTCTGGTTTACCGCCTTTTACTTTTTCTATTTTACAAATAATGGCATCTATTTCAAGCGTATCACCCTCTTTTGCTATTTGATGAAGTATGCCTTTTGCTTCGGCAGTAAGTTCAAAAGTGGCCTTATCAGAATCTATTTCTGCTATAACCTCATCCAATTCAACAAAGTCGCCATCATTTTTTATCCAGGTTGAAATGGTAACTTCCGTAATGGATTCACCAACAGATGGTACTTTCATTTCAACAATTTCTCCCGTTTTCTCCGGACCGGTAGTTTTTTTATCATCAACTATCTTCCCATTATCAGGTACTTTATCCCCTATTTCAGCTTCTGATTTTTTATCCGTTTTAGGCTGTCCGTTTTCTTCGATAAAACCAATAACGGTTCCTATTTCAATCGTTTCTCCTTCAGCCACCTTTGTTTTCAATATACCTGAAGATTCTGCATTCAATTCAAAAGTGGCTTTATCTGATTCTAATTCACAGATAATCTCGTCCATTTCAACATATTCTCCATCGGATTTAATCCATTTGGCAATGGTGACCTCGGTGATGGATTCTCCAACTGATGGAACCTTTAATTCAATTGCCATTCTATTTTATTTTGTTTTTAATTTTCAAAAGCACTAATAATTATCTCTTTCTGTTCTTCCTGATGAATTTTGCTGAAACCCGTCGCCGTAGAGGCACTTGGTTTCCTGTAAATACCACGATGGATATGTTCCTTCCAGATTCTTAATAAGAAATTCCATGCTCCCATGTTTTCAGGTTCTTCCTGAATCCATACAACTTCGGCTTTTGAATAATTTTTTAAAAGACGTTTTAATTGTTTTTCAGGAAAAGGATATAGTTGTTCAACTCGAATAATAGCAACATCATTATGACCGTTATTTCTTTTTTCATATAAAAGGTCATAGTACAATTTACCTGAACACAAAAGAACCCTTCTGACATTTTTTGAATCTACTTCCTGATCATCTATAATCTCCTGAAATCTGCCTTTGGTAAAATTTTCAATAGGAGAAATAACATCAGGATGACGAAGTAATGACTTTGGCGACATCACAATACAGGGTTTCCGGAAATTCCATTTAACCTGTCGACGGAGTAAATGAAAAAAATTAGCAGGTGTAGTGATATTAGCTACAACCATGTTATAATCAGCCGCCAATTGAAGAAAACGTTCAAGTCTTGCACTCGAATGTTCAGGTCCCTGACCTTCATAACCATGCGGCAATAGCAGTAAAATGCCGTTCATGCGTTGCCACTTGATTTCAGCACTGGCAATAAATTGGTCGATTAGTACTTGAGCTCCATTTGCAAAATCACCAAATTGGGCTTCCCATATCACAAGCGCTTTAGGTGTAGCCATAGCATATCCATATTCAAAACCCAATACACCAAATTCCGAAAGTGGAGAGTTAAATATCCTGAATTTTTCCTGTTCTTTATCAATATTGCATAAGAAACAATAGGGTTCATTGGTCTCAGCATCAAAAACCATTGAATGTCTGTGGGAAAAAGTCCCGCGTTTCACATCTTGACCTGACATTCGAACGATCTTTTTTTCAAGGAGTAAAGATCCATATGCCAGGAGTTCCGCATCTGCCCAGGAGAGCATTTTATGCTCAAAAAAGTTATCCTTCCTGATATTTATCAATTTTTCTATTTGTTTCAGTGCATTAAAACCCTCTGGAAGCGTTGTCAATGCTTGTCCGATAAGATTTATTGTATTTACAGGGATACCCGTATTAGGGGATTTCTCGAAATCTTCTGGATTAGGCTTATTTAATAGTTCCCATTCCTTTTCTATCTTTTGAGGTTTATATGGAAGTGGATGCTGTTTGATCTGATTTAATCTGTCCTGTAATAGATTCCGAAATTCCTGATCCATATTTTGTGCCAATTCGGCATCCATATCACCCCTTTCGATGAGCCTTTTAGTATATATTTCTCTTGGATTGGGATGCTTGGCGATTAAATTGTAAAGTTTGGGTTGTGTAAATTTAGGCTCATCTGATTCATTGTGCCCATGTCGTCTGTAACATAACAGATCAATAAATATATCTTTTTTAAATTTTAATTTGAATTCAACAGCTAATTTTGCGGCAAATATGACTGCTTCAGCATCATCACCGTTAACATGCAAGACAGGCGCATCAATGATCTTCGCAACATCGGTACAATAAATACTGGATCGGGCATCATCATAATCTGTAGTAAAACCTACCTGATTATTGATAACGATATGAATGGTGCCTCCTAGGCGGTAACCTTCCAGGTTGGTCATCTGTGTTGTTTCATAAACGATTCCCTGACCTGCTATTGCTGCATCACCATGTATTAATATAGGTAATACTTTAATTTCCTCCCCATTATATTCATCATCAATATGACCGCGCGTATACCCTAATACAACAGAATCAACCGCTTCGAGATGGGATGGATTTGGTGATAATTTCAAATAAATGGATTTATTATGAATAGTTTTCATTTCACTGGTATAACCCAGATGGTATTTCACATCCCCATAACCAAATGTAAGATCAGGAGCTGTGTTACCTTCAAACTCACTGAAAATCTCTTCATAAGTTTTACCCATAATATTGGCAAGTACATTTAATCTTCCTCTATGAGCCATTCCAATGATTACTTCCCTGACTTGATTTTCACTGGCAAAGTTAATGATCGTATCCAAAGCTGGAATTGTGTTTTCTCCACCTTCAAGAGAAAACCTTTTCTGTCCTATGTATTTGGTATGTAAAAAATTTTCAAATACAACTGCTTCATTAAGTTTAACAAGGATTCGTCTTTTCTCTTCCGCGGAAGCTGAATAATTTAAAAACTCATGTTCAGCTTTTTTCTTGAACCACTCCAGGATATCCTGATCTCGAATATACATATATTCAAATCCAATAGATCCCAGGTAGATTTTTCCAAGCGTTTCCAGTATTTTTCTCAGCGTTGCCTTTCCAATCCCAATCCGGTTTCCAACTTCAAATTCATGATCAAGATCACTTTCGGATAGTTCAAAATTCTCAAGGTCAAGATAAATTTTATGTTTTCTTCTGGGTCTGATAGGATTGGTGTTAGATCGAAGATGACTTCTTGTACGATATGCATGTATCAGTTCTCGAACCCTCGTTTCCCTGATAATATCTTCATAAGCGATTTGTTCAATAGCATCAGCACCATTGGTTCTTTTCAGTACAATTTCCTTTTCTTTGAAATCCAGTGAAAAATCAAATCCTTCAAAGAATTTCTGCCAACTTTGATCCACAGAATCAGGATTATCTTTATACGATTTGTATAATTCTTCGATGTAAGTGCCATGCGCATTTGAAATATAGGAGTACCGATCCATCAGATTATTTTTTAGCGAATTGCAAATTTATAAAGCCATTTTTATTATTAAAAATTGCCTATGCGATTATACGATAGTATTTATAAATTTAACAAATTTTGGGGAAAATAGTTTATGGGTCTTTATATATTCAATCACAATTTTTTATACTTCATTTTATAGTATTATAAAAAGTTGTACATTTGCGTTCCTTTTTAAAACCGGACGAGTTCCATAATTAAAGAAATATAAATAATGGCAGTAAAAATCAGATTAGCGCGTCGAGGACGCAAAAAACTAGCAATTTACGACGTGGTCGTAGCGGATGCCAGGGCACCACGAGATGGCAGATATATCGAAAAACTGGGCTCATTCAATCCAAATACAAATCCATTTTCTCTTGAAATTGATTCCGATAAGGCCTTAGATTGGTTGCTGAAAGGAGCAATACCAACAGATACTGCAAGAAATCTTCTTTCTTCTAAAGGAATAATGCTTCGAAAACATCTTCAGGTTGGTGTAATAAAGGGGGCAATAAGCCAGGAAGAAGCGGATAAACGGTTGGAAGCCTGGATGAAAGAAAAAGAGCAGAAAAGTATTGCGCATACTGATAAATTAAAAAAGAAAAAGGAAGAAGAGCGGAAAGCCAAGCTAGCTGCTGAAAGTAAGATTAAAGAGGCTAAAGCAGCTGCCATATTGAAAAAACAGGAAGTTGTAGAAGCTGAAACTCAGGTTGAGGAAGTTGCAGAGGAACAGCCGCAGACGCCAGTTGATATTCAGGAAGAAACGTCTGAAACAACTGATATTCAATCAAAGGGAGATGAAGAACCTCAAATATCTCAGGAAGCAATTTCAGAGGCAGAAACCGTTGAAATAGAAGAAGCAGAAACTGAGCCAGACAAGGAAGCTGAGGTATCACAGGAGGATACTCCTAAAGCAGAGGCTGAGCCGGTTAAGGAAGTTGAAGCACCTCGGGAGGAGGCTCCTCAAGCAGAGGCGGAGCCCGAAAAAGAAGCTGAAGTATCACAGGAGGATACTCCTAAAGCAGAAGCTGAGCCGGTAAAGGAAGTTGAAGCACTTCGGGAGGAGGCTCCCCAAGCAGAAGCGGAGCCCGAAAAAGAAGCTGAAGTATCACAGGAGGATACTCCTAAAGCAGAAGCTGAGCCAGTAAAGGAAGTTGAAGCACCTCAGGAGGAGGCTGCCCTAGCAGAGGTGGAGCCCGAAAAAGAAGCTGAGGTATCACAGGAGGATACTCCTAAAGCAGAAGCTGAGCCAGTAAAGGAAGTTGAAGCACCTCAGGAGGAGGCTGCCCAAGCAGAAGCGGAGCCTGATAAAGAAGCTGATGCACCTCAGAAGGAAATTCCTAAGGCAGAATCCCGGCCAGTAGAGGAATCATCGAAAATAGAGACCGAAAAGAAAAAATCAGATAATGAGGCTGTAGAAAAAAAGGAAGATCTCGAAGCTGGCTTAAAAGAAGATCAGTCAGAGAACAAAACTGGAAAGGATAGTAAATAAAAGTTTATCATTCTACATGGATATTGAATCCTGTTATCAGCTTGGATATATCCTTAAAACACATGGCATTCATGGAGAGTTATTAGTTTATCTGGATACAGACAATCCTGAAGAATATAAATTGTTGGAGTCGGTTTTTGTTGAAATAAAACAGAAGCTTGTACCATTTTTTATTGAACAGATTAAGGTCAATGATAATAAAGCAATCATCAGATTTCAGGAAATAGAAAACCTGGAAGCAGCAGAAAAATTAAAAGGTCTTGCTCTTTATTTGCCACTCAACTTTTTGCCAGAACTTGATGAAGGCCAGTTTTATTATCATGAAGTAGTCGGTTTTACTGTTATTGATGAAATTGAAGGCCGTATCGGGAAAATTCTCAATATTTATGAAGCAAATGGGAATGATCTATTTGGTGTTGATCATCACGGTCATGAAGTCTTGATTCCTATACAGAATGATCTGATAAAAAAAATAGATAAAATGGGTAAAGAAATTTACATGATCCTGCCAGATGGTCTTTTGGATGTTTATTTAAATCCTTAAATATTGTGAGAATTGATATCATAACATGTATGCCAGATCTATTTGGTGGATTCTTAAATGAATCGATCGTAAACCGTGCTCGTATAAAAAACATAGTTGAAATCAATGTCCATAATTTACGTGATTATTCCCAAAATAGGCATCACCGTGTGGATGATTATTCTTATGGGGGGGGAGCTGGAATGGTACTTATGATTGAACCCATCGCCAACTGTATAAGAGCTTTGAAGAAACAGAGAAAATATGAAGAAATTATATATTTAACTCCGGATGGAAATTTATTGGATCAACAGTTAGCAAATGAATTATCACTAAAATCAAATCTTATTCTTTTATGTGGCCATTATAAGGGAATTGATGAGCGTGTCCGGAAACATTTTATAACACTGGAGATCAGTATTGGTAATTATGTATTGACAGGGGGTGAATTGGCAGCAGCAGTTCTAACAGATGCCATGGTACGGTTACTTCCTGGGGTTATAAATGATGTAACTTCAGCATTATCTGATTCATTTCAGGATGGATTACTGGCACCTCCAGTCTATACGAGGCCGGAAGATTTTGAGGGAATGAAAGTTCCGAAAGTGTTAATGTCGGGACATGCTGAAAAGATTGAAAAATGGCGATTCGAAAAAGCTGTTGAAAGAACAAAGCAAAAAAGACCTGACTTGCTGAGTTCAAATAACCATAAATAAATAATGGGAGGTAGTCTTATTTTAATTTAATTATTTATATTTGCACTCCAATTTCGTATAAGCATATAACAATGCCGTCATGAGCTATCAAATAAAAGAAATAGAAAGGGAAGTACTGGCTGAACGTAAGTCACAATTTCCTGAGTTTAAAGCTGGTGATACAATAAATGTACACGTGAAGATAAGGGAAGGAAACAAAGAACGTATCCAGCAATTTCAAGGTACCGTAATTCAACGAAGACATGTTAATACCAATGGAGAAACCTTTACCATTAGAAAAGTTTCTAACGGTATTGGTGTTGAAAGGATTTTCCCGATACTTACACCCAGCATAGATAAAATTGAAATGGTCAGAAAAGGACATGTAAGAAGGGCAAGATTATTTTATCTCCGTGGTAAACAAGGAAAAGCTGCTAAGGTAAAAGAGAAAATATAATATGATCGAAACAATCTTTAAAGCCGGTTCGACATACCGGCTTTTTTTATATATATTCAATATTTGTTTACAATTAAATAATGTCAAAGATTTTTTTTGAAAAATATCAGGGAACTGGTAATGATTTTATAATGATTGATAACCGGGAAGGGCAATTTAAAAATCAATATCGTTCTCAAATAAAACATTTTTGTGACCGTAAATTTGGCATTGGTTCAGATGGATTGATTTTAATTGAAAATCATCCTGAGTATGATTTTGAAATGAAATATTTTAATCCGGATGGTACACAGAGTTTGTGTGGCAATGGGAGCAGGTGTGCGGTCATGTATAGTCAATCGTTGAATATTATCAATGATAAAACAACTTTTTTCACGATTGAAGGTCCTTTGTATGCGGAAATAGTTGACCAGATTGTTTCTATTAAAATGCCCGAAGTATCCGGGTATTCCAATTTTAATGAAGATATATTTATAGATACCGGATCACCACATTATGTTTGCTTTGTTCATGACATTGACAAAGTAGATGTTTTTAATGTGGGGAAAGATATCAGAAATCTAGAGAAATTTAGTCCTGCAGGCACCAATGTAAATTTCGTTCAAAAGATTGAGGAAAACCAGATATTTGTCAGAACCTATGAAAGAGGAGTCGAAAATGAAACGCTATCATGTGGTACGGGAGTTACGGCTTCAGCATTGGCTGTAGGTCTAAAAAATAATCAGAAACACATTTATATTAAAACAAGAGGTGGTGAATTACAAGTAAAATTTGAGCCCGATGGTTTAGGTGGATTTACTAATATATATTTAATCGGCCCCGCCAAAAAGGTTTTTAATGGGTGGATAGCGGTAGAATAGTTTTTGAACTATAAAGTATATTAATCATCATTCCTTTAGGCATCAATTATCCCACCAACTCCGTTGTCGGTTTAATTTTAAATCCTGTAAAAGGGATGATTTTGCTCGAATAGTAACATTATAAGATTGAAACCTGCCAAATGGTACCCATGTTAAGCTAAGCTGCCAGCAATGTAAATCCCGGTTGATATTCAGATTTGTTTGCGTAATTTCCTTATTCTCAAAATCATAACCTGTCTGGTATCCGACTTTCCATTTGGGTGTTAAACTAAAATCACCAGTTAGACGTAAAGACTGTGTGATTTTTGCTTTTTGAAATCCAGATTTGGAATAATTTACATTGTAATTAATTCGTACATTCCAGGGAATACTGAAATCTACATACAGGTCAGGATTTGTTTCAATAAATTCAAGTTCGCTTCTTTCAGCTTCGGATAAGTTTTCACGATCTACTTCCGCTGCTTTATTTTCCCATGATTCCGGATTTAGGCTGGTACCGATAGATAGATTTGCCGATGTGATCTGGCCCAAGCCCTTTCCATTATCCCAGGCAAATTGACTCACTTTTGATTGACGGATAACCTCATTTCCTCGTTCATCAACGTAGAAGGTATCTAGAATATAGATATAGGGATCCAGGGTTGCACCTATATTTATATCTACTTTTTTATTAAATAGTTTCGTTCTGGCTGCGATTCTAAAAGGGGATAAATTAAAGGAATCAGCGAGAAAATTGTAGCCTGAAGATATGGAAAAATTTTCAAGAATCGGAACTTTTTTAAATTCATTGGCAGTATCTTTCTTTGACCTGACTTTCATTTCAAGATTATTTTGTAATGAAAAGCCGAGGCTTGCCACTTCCCCTTGAGAAGGAGTGCCATATACAAATCCATTATACCGTGAGAGAGATCTTGTATTGCCTAATGAATCAATTTGAACTTCCTGGTAATAGCCAAATTTGTCATCTGAAAAATCTGGAGAATATGAGAAGGAAATATTTGGTGTCATAACATGCCGTATGGCCTGGATTTTATCCCCTTTAAAAAACATCGTTCCATAAAGTCGTGTGGTTAATCCTGTTGAAAAGCTATAGGTGTATAATCTGGCAAACTTTTTTAGTGTATCTATTTTTACTGCTTTCACGGAGTCAAGCCAGGTATAATTCAACTGTTGGCCATACCATATTTCATTATAATTTATGGATGGGTTTATTGTAAAATGTTTGAAAAGTTTAGCAGATGTTGATACTGGGATTGTATGCCTGATTCCATTTTGAACACGTCCAGAAATGATATCCCAATTTGCAGCAGAAAAAGCCACAGTACTATCGTTTATTGGATCATAGTTAGCAACTTCAAAACCTGAAGGTTTTCGCAATGGAGCGTTAGAAATGCGATTAGTTCCGGTAATATTCCAGCTGAGATTAATTTTCTGAAGAATATTCTTTGCAGAAGCTGCTTTACCTTTGAAAGGGTATATACGACTCATTGAGAATGATAGATCAGGGAGTTGCAGATTGGTAATGCTGGTTCTGGTATTTTGCTGTAATCGCATGCTTGCACCCATTGAAAATGGTGTACCTGTGAAAGATTTTGAATAACTGACATTTGAGCTGAATTCCTGATTAATATTATTGATCACGTCATAATATGATGGATTATTTTGATTATAGGATGAAGTACCTGCCCTCACCGAAGCGGAAAAACGACTAGTTCCTTTCGATTGAGGGGAGTGACTCCAGGTTACCCAGAAATCCTTTATGATAGTCGAATCACCTTCGTCAATTCCTTTCTGTCTATTATATTTTAATGAGAAACTACCATTATATGCATATCTTTTTCTATAAGTAGAGGCTATCTTAAAACCATAGCTTCCTTTAGAATAAATTTCACCCAGTAACAATAAGTCGATATAATCACTAATTGCAAAGTAATAGCCACCATCCCTCAAATAAAATCCCCTGCGTTGTTCTTCTCCAAAAGTAGGAAATCGAATTCCAGAAGCCTGTTTTCTGGGCATTGGAAACATGCCAAATCCCCATCCAATTGGCAGCGGTATGTCAGCCACACGCATGTGGAATGGCCCGACGAGGATTTTATTGTTTGGTATGAGTTTGAGTTTTTTAGCCTCAATATGGAAATGTGGATCTGGTAAATTACATGTAGTATATTTTGCCCTGTCAATATACAGATTCCCCATCTGGTCTCTTTTTACCTTGTTCCCATGCATTATTCCTTCTCCTTGCTGAGTTACTACTCCACTTATTATAGCTTTCTTGGAGTCGAAATTATAACGCATATTTTTAGT